>Ga0209671_1001781_pt1 | contig 18717 bp, 13 predicted proteins | sample WorMetHERISLAND2_2_FD_187401 | JGI IMG/M metagenome (GOLD analysis project Ga0209671, IMG submission 187401) | Marine gutless worms symbiont microbial communities from Max Planck institute for Marine Microbiology, Germany - Olavius geniculatus... | ecosystem: Host-associated > Annelida >...
GTAGGGGTGAGATTTGGGGAGGGGGCTGGGCCTTCTCCCCAGAAATTTTTCGAAAAATTTACGCAAAAATACTGCATTTTGGTGCAAAATTTTTACATGTTTACAGATGCATCCAGTCAATAAGGGAGGGGGCGGGCCGCCACAAAATCCGCCACTGGCAGCAGCCGAGAAGCTTCGAGGGCCGAAGCCCACAACACAGCTATCGTTGTAGTTGTAATCTAGCATGCACAGATGTCGACCCGGTGGCGGCATAATACGCGGCCATCCGGTCCGCTTATTTACACATACTCGCCCATTCAATGTTCTGTGCACTTGCAACGCTGGCCTTTGACCTATGAGGATGGAAAATGGAATAGGCCTACACACTTATTCCTGCCATGGGAAACGTTCACACAAATTACGGTTGTGCAGAACTAAGTGAGTAAGTAAATAACTTGCCGTTAATTGCAAGTGTCAATCACACAAGCATTACATGTATGAATACACACTAAAATACAAACACTCAATGTCCGTAGGTCCCTAATATACAGAGTAATAGCTAACAGGTCATAAAGCCTAAAGGTACGAATATACAAAACCTAAAAATCTACCAAGGCCATCTGGAATTCTAGGCGGATGGACAACCGCATATGTTGACAGTGGACCGACACATTTGGCTAGCTATCGATTATATTTATTTATTACTACAAAAGCGTGCGTGGGCTACATATTCGTTGGCGGGGCAGCTGGTTCGTGCAGTGGAGTAGTCAAGAGTGACGTCACGGCATGGCTGGCGACTGACGTGACTGTGTGAGCGCTGGTGAGTGCTACCACCACCACCACGACGCTCATCATCATCACGGCGACCATGGCGTCCTGGTGGGCTGTGAGTTGCCCCGTGACGCGCTGAGTCCACCGAGTAACTGCGCGCGCTCCCCGCCTGCATGTCGCTGGCCGCTCGCAGCACCAACAGACCCAGCTCGTGCGCCATCTGAGCCAACACATTATATTGTTTATTGTCTGTCCAATGCTATGTGAACCAAGGGGTGACAGTACAAGGTCAAATAACAGACATAGGTCAAGGTCAACCGGCCTATTGGGTTTAAACTCTTGGTTGTCATCTACTCAGGCCGCCCCAGGAACATATGGCTCGATCAACTTCGTGGGAACAACAACACTCCACCTGCTGACCTCTGGAGACGAGCCTCGTCACGTGGACACTAGGGTTGACGCTGCGGTGTCGCCGATTACGCGTTAACGACGATGACGAATGACATGGGATTGCAAAATAAAATGAGAAAGTAGATTTATTGTAAGCTTATGAGATGCCGGGTACTGCAATACAAATCAATAGTCAATGCGTAATCAATTTGCAAAGTTTCTGATACATCGTAGAGTCGAGATTAGCAAAGAGCAAAGAGGAAGTAACTGTTTTGAATGGCGTTCAACCACTGCAGTGACACTCTGACCTGTCGCCGTCGTCTGTGTGCGCCGACCGGTCGAGCGTGTCGACGAGATGACGTTGATGTCTTGCTGCTTGTACACACTGCAGGCCTAGTGGCTGCAGCAGCTGCTGCTGCTGGTGGTGGGGGTGCTGGAGGCGTATCTTGAGTCGGCGGTGATGGGGAACACCTGAATCCACACGCCGCCACACACACATCATTATCCGACCAATAGCGGACAGGAATTTCTAAGATCCGCACGTCTCTCGTTAGATGTATGATACCACGTATCAAGTTAACTATCAACACTTTCGTAATGCAAACTGCAAATACCGAGGACAGCTTTCCACGGGCACGAGCTGCGGAATTTGCCCGTTTCCGTGTAATTCTGCAGAATTCGTCAGGCTCTAGGCCTATTAGTTTTGTTTTCCAGTTCATATCCAAGTTTGCTTTCTGACGAAAGTGCCATTCTTTTTAAATCGACTGACTACTTCAGCAATCAGCAAAACTTTACTGTAACACAAAAACATTCTAAGAGTGTAGGCCTACAATAGAGCGAAGAAGTACCGTAGTCGATAATTAGTTACGATCGTTACCGGCACGAGGCGAGGTCAAAGAGCAGGCGTCCGCTGCCGTCTTCGCCGTCGACGCGAATGACTTGGTCTCCGTCGTGCAGAACACAGCTCTCTGGCACGAACTTGAACGCATGACGTTTCCACTCCTTCACCACGTCCGAGTAATTCGAATACTGCTGAGAGTTCGATTCACCGTCTTGTGCAGCTCGTGCTGCCGCTGTATGACGTCAGTAACAGACGCAAACGTTAGAACAGATTGAAAGACGCTAAAATCGCGTTTTTGTGAAAAAGCCTGTGCCTTGATGTCAGGACCTAACAGCGCCGTACAAATTCGTGAGCAAGTTTTAACAAGTTTTTTGAATAACAATTTTTGAATAATTTTTGAATAAATAACAATAACGCATCCGTATTGGCTATTAGCCATTTGTAACGTCGTTTCCTTTTACGACTATCTGTCATGGTGTTTTATTTTGTTGTTACAAGGCTATGATAAAAAAATCCACAAAACATTGCACAATAAAAAGTTTAAAATGTCAAATAAAAAGCAAAAAACGTTCAAAAGGGAAATTACATTTGTAGTTGCAATTTTTAAGGATTGTTGTTTTCTTTTCGCTATCATTGTATCAGGGATGTTAACGAGACCAAAATATGGCGAGAACGAGAACGAAAACAATTGAATGAGGACGAGAACGAGAACGAGACCAAAAATAAATTTGGAGAACGAGAACAGTGAAAGAATGAAATTTTATTAAACATATAATATTTGACATAACCGTCGGCATAAAGTAATTTTATAAACCAACGTGATTATCAACTGATGAAGGGTGAATCAGATGCACAGAGACCACAATTATGCAGTGCATAAATGTGCAGCACCGAGATTAGGCCTACCAGAACCAATCTGAGAGTGAGTCTTAACAGTGTTTTGCCGGTGTAGTCTGTTTACTGCAGATTTGTATTTTATGCGCAATCGTTCATGGACATGAGTTGAATCAATCCATTGGTATGGTTGGATTGAGTTAAACATGAGCGCAGCGAAAACACGTGCTGTCATAAAACAGCATGCGGTGTCTGCAACAACCTACTCTGTTGCGGTCTTTAATAAATACGCAGCGGGTCCAGACAATAAACCTCTGACACAGCTGGTAGTCTGCACTCGTGACGCCACCTGCATGAGCAGCTTCTGTAATTACGTTTCAGTGAGTTTTATTGTAGGTCTAACGGCCACTATTCAGTTTACGATTAGTGATGTCACTTGAGTCCAGAGTTCTATGTCACCACTGCGAGCAATAATAAGTATTTTGCACAGTCGAATTTCGAGACCACGAGACCAAGATGCACGAGAACGAGAACATTGTGATGAGAACGAGAACAATAACAACGAGGCCAAGAACGAGACCATTAAATTTGGTCTCGAGAGCACGTTGGTCTCGAGAACTCAACATCCCTGCATTGACGTATGCGTTAAAAAAGATAGGCCTGTTCAAAACTAAGTGTTTTCAATAACATAAATCAAAACAAACAAAAAATAAAAGTTGATTACAGCTATGGTTATCGTTGTCTGACGGATCATCGCTGCCGTACAGACGGTCGAGCATAGTCGCTATCGAGTCTCGGCAGACATCCGGCTCTGTCTTGAGAAATGCTTCCGCCTTGCCGTAGCTGCTCTTTCCTCGTTCCCTGCTCATATTTCTCGGCTTATCGCCGACCAGACTTTCCTCGTCCCACGACCACGTGTCGTCCGCCACTACTGACTTCCTCACTCGCGACACTCGAGTCGCCATGCGACTTAAGTTGTCTTCGGCGACGTTCTTCGCGTATGTCTGCGTGGACGTAGTGAACATTAGCAAAAATACAATACCGTAGTTCAGAACGCGTTTTATGAAGAAATAGAAACTGCATTTGCAATCTCTGAATTTTAAAAAACGACCCTCAATGCTCTTTTAACTGGTGGAAGATGAGTACTGACTACCATATACTCCATTGCTTCATGATACAGGCTTGCATATTCATCAAATTTCTGTCGTTGACATTACACGAAATGGCCCAAATACACCGTGTCCCATAAGGGGACCCTTACATTATCGATTGTAACTGGAAAATGGATTAACAGATTTTAGTAATTTTTGGCACTGCAGCTCTTCACGAGTCATCGTGCTCGTGACAGAAACGACAATGTCGTCGCTACAGCGGACAGTAATTAAAGATCCGGGTATATTACGGGTGTGTCTGCAGCGCTGAAAGTGACGTGGGCGGGTGACGGTGACAGCGGTGAAGCTCTGCGGACGGTAGCATACGTCTCAGTGTCAGACTGTCGATCACGACGACGTAACGCTGGTCGCACGGTCGAACGCAACGACGAACCTTCCTTTACGGTCGTATGGCTCGTCTTAAGACATACTAGCTCTAATACTGTTCAAGGCTACTTATATACGCTACCCTCCTAATAGTAACTGTATGCGGAATGCAAATGAATCACGATCATATGACGTCATAAACGCCACGGATCGCACAATGACGTAATAGCAAATATATTCCGGTTGAGTAAAGGTGACAAGTCATTACACTCACAGACTTTCAGTAATAACAGTGACTCAGAAGTCAGGCAGACTCCAAATCAAACAGCATCAAAGAACCAGATAATGACAACGTCAAAATCAATAATTTTCATTTTGACAGTGTAACTGAACACGCTGAGCAGACATCACAGTCCTATACGAACAGTTGACAATTGCACATTCACTCGGCTAGCCAGACACTTGACAGAACCAACTAAAGAGCAGAAGAATAAGAAATAGCTAGAAAACTGTACTAACTGAATGCAACCACAACTACTACGATTAATAATAATAATAATACCATATGGTTTAAACAAATTACAACATTATTTGCTAATTTTTGGACGTTTTTGCAACCTCTGTTGAATTATTTGAAACGAAATGACAATTTAGCACATAAATGTTGTAATTTGACAATTTCATATAGCTCATCATCAGGTAATGGTTGCCTATAAAATTCAAAGATGGTAGATGGTACTAGTACTACTGCTAATAATACTTTCAATTTTTGTTAACCTAGTTTTCCAGATATATTACCTTATTTTTTACTTATATCATAACATGTTTCGCATTTAGCAACTTCTATCTAACTGAGTTAACCCAAATCGCTTCCCAAACTCAAAAAATGTCACAAAGCAAAACATCTCTCAAACACATATAATGAAACATTTTTTCACTTTTCAATGAAATGTTCAATTAAGAATTACGAAAGACATAAAGAATACATAAACGATTACGAAGAAAAGCAAATTCAGTTTAAAAATCATAAACTACGGTATCCATAAACATGGCACATGTTTTGTTTTGGTAGGTAAACACACAATACAGACAGCATAAAATTTTGTATTCAAAAGCAACAATTTAACAACAATAAATTTTGTTTTCAGCAAATAATCACAACAAAATGTTATCACCACACTAATATTCAAACTATACCAGTCACAACTTTCTTCTAAATATTCATCCAACATACACATTGACAGTTCCTTGTCCGCAGAAAGTTCAAGATATTCAAAAAATATGTCAATTTTCCATTTCTTCCAGTGCCGAAGCAGCACACGTGTTATTTTATGATGAAAATCAGACATATAAAGATCCTGCAACAAAGCAACAACTCCACAGCTCCTCTCAGACCAACAAATGCCTAACACGCAGCATACATGCACAGGACGACCTATTTACAGTCATCACAACACAAAATCTATACAGAAATGCAGCAGTAAGCAGGGCGACCACTTTCCAGCACTGTGAAATAATAAATTAACAAAATTTACTTTACAGGACTATTCCCCCCATACCCACGTTCTGCATGCTGACAGTACACATAAAATACAGAAGTAATATATAGCACGATAACGCAATGCTATGCAATGCACTACCTAAAATACACTGTGTCTGGTAAAAAAAAACTGACCCCTAGACATCGTGCAATAAAAATGTCAAATCTGAACGAATTTGATTAAGTTTTGTACACTTAATCCCCAACAAATTCCGGAAGCAGTTGCCAAATTTTGTTGAAAAACATTATTTTTTACCAAAATTATCAGATGTCAAATATCGATAACAAAATTTCTTCGTTACCAATATGGCATTACATAATGCAGTCGCTCAAGCAGAAGTGACGTGTGTTGACGCAATCAAAATAACGTAAACAATTACGAAATGGTGTTTTCTGCAGACAATCATGTTTTAATTCAATTGTTGAGGCAAAAGAAAAGGTATGGTGCTAAAAAGTTTACTGCGGAATTTCCCAGCAGGCCGTGGACACTGTCAGGATTAAACAAACGGTTGCCTAAAACTGGACACTTTACATTTTGAGGCCATCTCACAAAAGCTGCTGTAACTACTGATTGCACAAATAGATTTAATTGAATTTTGGCACTCTGACTGCCAGTAGATGATGCATTGTTGATGTAAAGTTTTGGCAGAATCAGATGTTTGTTAAAGTTATGCAAATTAACACGGGTTTACTTATGTAACACCATATTGCTAACGAAGATATTCTGTTATCGATATTCAACAATTAATAAGTTTGGCAAGAAATAATAATTTTCAACAAAATTTGGCAACTGTTTCAGAAACTTATTGGGGATTAAGTGTATGACACTTTATTCAAATTCGTTCAGATTTGACATTTTTATTGCATGACGTCAAGGGGTCAGTTTTTACCAAACACAGTGCATATTACTACTATGCCACTAAAGACTAAAGGTGAAAAAATTCTTCTGCTTCCGGTTACCACCCACTTCTTCGCCAGACTGCAACTGGAAGTGCAGAAATTTGTTTAAGCCTAAACGTGAGTGCTGCCAAATGCAAACCTTAACAACAAACAGTTTTCCCCAACAAGAATTTTTTCCGCAACGGACTTTTCTCTGACAGCTGACATCAAATGTACTGATATTTCCACGTTTTTCAGACAAGTGGTCACCCTGTGTACGAGCAGCATGCAGCAGGTGCAATCAGTCGCACATGTCCATGTCATCGGCTCTGGTTTGAGTGGCCGAGGTGTTTGACAAAACATCAGCCAAGCTTGCGACACTACGACGCTGATAGACAAGCACGTAACCGGCCTTCGTCTACAACGACAACATTTGGCCCAGATTTGCACGCAAAAACAAAAATTTTGCAAATATTTATGTCTTATTTCACTTCACGCGTAACCACATACAAAACTTTTTAGTCACATGTAAAATAAAACTGATAACCCAACCTCCAAAATGCATAAACGATACCACTAGAACAATACGAGGGTACATCAGTAAGTAATGAGAATCAATGTATTAGACTTGAATGTTTTTTACAATCTATATAAATGTATCAGTAAAAAGTACATTTTTTACGAACACATATGGGTTTGTTGCAGATGTGATGCCATTGTAATTTATGACATCACAGCAAATTAAACAGAAATGATTTGGAGTGTTAGCGCGAACAACGTAGAATTAGGCTCGTTGTTGCACGATAATTCTCCACCCTGCAGTCAAATTTAGCAATGTGGTGTTCTGAATCATCTGGCTTTCTGAAAGGGCTAACAAATACGTTTATGAATTTCTTATTTGCAACTACGAATATAGGACAGCTTAGATCTGTGCTTGAGCTAATAATGACGTCACATCAAGATTTAATGTTACCAGTAAAATTTTATCAAAAAGTTAACAGTTTATGACATCTGTTGTGTTGATGAAAGGATTAGCAACATTCTTGATTGGTTACACAAAGGCCCTCAATGTGAGGGGCCCGAGAGTGAGCCCCACACACTCTGCCATAAATCCAGTACTGCAGTTCAGACCCCAAATCTGTGATTGCCCAACAAACTGTCGGCGACTTTGGCTTCATACAACAAGATCACCATGCACACAGTAATGACAAAATCCCCAGTAACTATCGTCATTTTCGATATCTGAAATTTTATCTTTGTGTTGTCCGCTATGCATGATTCAACGTTGTTTGCACTGATGCTGTAAATCATTTCTACTTAATGGTCTATCTGCAACAAACTCATATTTGTTGACGGAAAATGTTCTTTTTACTGTAATATAAATTGTGAAGTGTAATACATTGATTCTCATTACTTATTGATCAACCCCCGTAGTTCAGTTGACGTTGACGTATACTGCCCAGCTTGAGGAATAAGCAACCTGCATATGCTATGCCACTCCAGGAAGGAACAACACCCTTTGCCTTTTAACACCATGTTCGGAAATCCTAAATGAAAATCGTAATTTACAATCAAAAGTTTCAAAACTTTGTGCACTTTTTCAAAATTATGTGTGGTTCCATATTCCAAATCTTCCAGCCAATGTGCATTCTTTTTCAGTTACGTCATTTGCTAATTTTCTGATTGGTTTTACACAGCAAACTACATTAAATACTCGTCGGCTTTTAAGCACAAACTAAGAAGAAATTTTCACCATTTTCAACATAGATGCACAGTATGCACACGAAAACCTGTTGATGAAAAAAGCAGGACTTACAACAACAGCTTCCTCGGCTATCGAGGAAACACTCGAGTCATCAAAGTTGTACCACTGCCCATTTACAGCATTCTTTGCACATGCAGTGTCTGCACATCAACAACGCATGCACACACCAGCACAGTCAGCATGGCCAAATCAAGAAAACCACATTATTTTCTACCGGAAATCAGACAAGAAATTTGAGCTAATGCTCACAAGATGCACGAAAGCTTATAGCAGTTGCTGGCCAACAACAGTAAAATAACAAGGTCAGCTTAACTGATCTTGAGATTGGTCACCCTGAATACAGTGTTTTCACAAGAGAAAGCAGCTACTATCATATAACAGAAACACAATGGAAATTGTAATAAAATTGCACAACTAAACATAACAATAACACTGTTAACTTCGGCACCGGTTAACTTACAGTGTCCTCCTCCCAAGCCGCCGTAGTGATTGGAAACAGCAATCAGATCATAGATGGCTTTCGGCTGCTGTGGCTTGATGACAAACCGGCTCATGTCAAGACCACTTCATCAACGATGACAATAACATGCAAAATAACACCCAATCACTACTAATAATATTGGTTTATGCTTGCAAATAAATTAAACTAGAGACCTATAGTATTATCAAACACAATTGCATTAAAGCTATCAATACTAGTATAGCCGATCTCGACTTTGTTTCGGAAAACCGTGTTTTCAATGCTAAACAAACATACATCAAAATAACTATCCAGATCGATGGTTTCAACATTTATTTTCTTCTGCAGCAGCATAATCTTATACTTTTTTATCATCATGTCATACATTTGTCATTTTAGTTGCTTCTAATTAACCACTCTGTAATAAGTTGCAAAAAAAGCATCTCGACCATATAAAATGGAACAGAAAATCTGACATTATCCGCAGAAGTCTTTCACTTCAAAATAGATGAAATCCCATAAAAGTATGCCATCGGTAATTGAAACTAACAAAGCAACAAGGCATGATTCACAAAATCACCAACCTCTGTTAACGAAACTCACCAGTTAAACTGCTGACTAACAGTCTGCATGAATTTATTAAATTACAACTTAAATTTAACTCGTTGACATTTCAATAACCACTGCTGCCTTCATCGAAACAATTTCTATTTGCTGTTGTATGGTACTACAGAAGTAGTTCCAACAGAGGCAACAACAGTTGAGAAAAATGCCAAAAGACTGGTAAATAAGGGTAAAAATTTAACGAATTTGTACGGCTTATTAGTGGAGTTTAGTCAATTTTGTATCAGAGCATCTAGTGTACATCATTACCGAATTGGGTAGTCGATGAAAGTGTCGAGTTTATCACGCCAGTAGCGGTTGTAAGAAAATCGCTTCAAATGAATGACAAGAATCTGTGGCAAATCCCACAGATCAAACTTCTTGGTTGCCTGCTGATGCTGCTTGCATGTCGGACAATACCTGAAATAATTGACAATACAGATGACGAGACTGTACAATTCCACATCACAATCGATTAGCACTTAGTCATACTGAAATATCTGTTTCTACAAATAGCCTTTAAAAAGCATAGACAATCACAGCATTGCTTTTATTAGCTTAACCTTTCTAAACCCATGGTTCTTGTTAGCTGGGTTTTATCATAGGAATAGTACCTATTTTACACACCAGTTTTTACTGCAGCAAGTTTCCATTAATATTATTATGTGCTTGTACAAGTAGCTTATGATGCATAAGAGAGAAACTATCCAGCCTGAATGTGCAAATTTAACAGTCTTCTCACGATAGACAGAAAATCTTGACACTGCTGCTATTAAACTAGGATGTACAAAGATTCTGTGCCAAGTTGAATGCATATGCTAAAGAAAGAAGTCATGTAATACCATGGGTCATGTTCGCCAAGTCGTTCCCTGGTCGTGAAGAGGTCGAGGCAATCAGCGAGGTGAATTGCATGCTTCTTCGATGGTGCCATGTACTCCATACTGACATCAACAATGTACTCCTGTGATTCAACATAAACAGCTCAGTCGCATCACCTGCAGCCTAGTTCACTACAGTTCACAAATTCACAACTTTGTAAGCAGGACGGACTGTAAATAAAACTTTAAAAAAGGTGGAAGAATTACGTATAACTAAGTTGTGGCTTTAGGCAAAAACACAGAAAGATCGCACAAAAAATTCTAGAAGTTTTAAAAATTTGGCAACATATATATATAGAATGCAGAAAACAGTCAGACATTAGAAAGAATAAAAACGACAAAGAAAAACGACATCTACTAGTACCAATATTAGTATCTGTTACTCATTCAGTTTTCATCTAACCAGCCACCTTTCCAGTGTTACTCCAGTTAGGCCAACTACAACTTTATATACAACTTTATATACAACACAACAATTTACAACAGAACATTACAGCCAGTGCTAGGCTATTTGGTACAATATAATAATATCTGATATACCTTGGCTTCATTTTCATCGTAGAATTTTGCTCGTTTCTTCGGTGTCCAATCAGCAGACAAATACGTATGACCTGTACAGCAGAGAAGTCACTGCCAGATTAGTGCCAGCACAATGCATTACTACTTCTTGTTCAATCAGCACACTGAGCATTTTCGAAATTATTATCAGTAAATGTGCTATATGAATTACTTACTTCGTTAGTTACTATAATATCTAACATAGGTGTAGGGCTACACAAAAATCAGCAATTCATGCAATTCACCAAAGTCATAAACTTTGGCATTTGCTATGAATGTTCACACATGCTGCATTTTTGCATAAAAATACATCAATTTCTATGTTAAACATTAGAGGCTAAACCTTAAACAGCGGCTTTTACTTTGTGAGATATTGCTCACGACGGAAACATTTCACCATAGCATACCTACATGCACCTACTGTCCACTGTATCTAACAGATCTTGACGATAAAGTTTACTCGCTGTCAAAATCTATCGATTTTACATCATCAGAAAAGTGCATGCACTGAACCCATCGTCCACTTTATTCAACAGATCTCTAATATGAGATTCACTCACCATCGAAATCTATCAGTTTCCCATCGTCAACAAGCTGGCTGGTTTCGGTGCTGCCGTATGAGTTGACGGACTGAAGAGTGAAAAGTCGTCGGCGTGGTGCAGTAGATGCTGCTGCTGCTGCTGCTGTGTTAATGCTTGGACCAGCACAAGTCACATCATCCTCCTCGTTCATCATTGCGGCACCATCATCTCCAATGCCGTTCTCACTACGACCACCATCTATGACACACGGCAACAATAAGTGAGTGAGTGAGGTTTACTGGTTACTCAAAGATGATCACTCAGACATTAACGTTATAGATTACAGGTCATTTCCAACACGATCAGCCATCACTTGCACTGGTATTCACAACAACAGCAGAAAATGACACAAACCAGCATAAGAATGATAATAATACGAATACGACTACGACAATAAACTACCTGCATATGCATATACACAAACATAGTACTAATTAACAGAAGATCACAAACGCACAATCTAACTACAGCAATACAAACTAAAATTATGCTTTAAGCACCATTTACACTACAAAACCAGGAAACGGATCTGGCCTATTCCTCCATCACCCAGGACCCGCACTGGGCACAACAACAATAATTAACAGCAGTAGTAATAGTAGTAGTAATGACCACAGTAATGACAGTGACAACAAAAACAACAACAAAACTTAACGCACAGCATCAGCTCTGCATGCTTCCATGGACTTGTAGAGAAAGTAACTGAATGCAAACTAAACCACTGGAAATTACTTTTTTGTCTCTGCCAAAGTGGAGCCATCTGCTCCGATACAAAATACAAACCAAGCTACTTTGCCTCATCTACTGAAGCATTTCCGACACTACAAGCAATCCGATACCTGAAGTGTTGAGTGAGCTGTCAGAGCTTTTCTGTGAAGAGGACATCGACATGGCATCATACTCGGTCTCATCAGGCACTTTCACATATCGACTACAGACACATAGCACAGTGCACCTGCATGATACTCATAACATCTACATCTACTGCTGTTGATGTGACACGCTTATCGGGCAATGCCCATACAAAAAAATAACCAAAACATATGCAAAACTACAAGTTTGAGTAATTCTTGCCCTCATATCCTTTTTTTCATCCGTCCTTTCTTCTGAGTAATAGTTGACAGCCATTTCATGGGTATGCTGGGCAGCAAGTATAGGCAGGTGTCTCTGCTATCCCAACCCAACCAACAGAACATTTGACACCTACCTATAGATCATACTCATTCTTATCAGCCACTCTGACATACAGAATGTAGTCAACATGCACAAAAACCAGGACTAAAAAAACTAACAATTAATCACACAATAATTGTAAAAAAAATCCTGTACAATGATATAAAATCAAAGAAAAAATCCTAATTGCCACCTATACATTGAGCATCCAACCTATCCACAAAATTTCATCAAAATATGTTTGGTAACTGTCCAAGTTATCTTGGGTTCAAACAAACGGACCCAAAGAACAAACAACTCAGCAGAGATGATGATGATGATGACAGTGGTAATACTCACACAAGATGAGCAAGAACACAGTGGTACAACATGTTGTAGCAACAGTTGTTTCTCGGCACGGACGCAAGGATTGGCAGTCCAAACAACTGAGTGTACCCGGAGCTATAGACAGCACGATTCTCCCTGCCACAGCCATCAACAATATAACAACTAAATGTACCTAGGACTAGAGACAGCATGATTCACTCTAGGTACCAAATATTCTAATAAGTTATAATAAATTCATCAAATTACAACCTTTTATTATTGTTTTTGTTGACGTTTTAACAACTGTTGCTGCCTTCGTCGGAATTTGATGAATTTATTACAACTTATTAAGTTATGTTTCAACCTATGAGTCTATTCGAAGACACCAAATATTCTATTTGTATTCTATTCGATCTAAATAGTAGGCCGAATAGTGTATTCATACTCGGCCGAATAGCAATGATAAGCACTGCACCATCAACGCTTGTTGTTCCTGCATTTAGCCTTATACAGTTAATGTCTGAGCAGCATAATGTCCACGCGTAATGCATTATGGCTTTTCTTAATCATTCAGTTTGCTCACTGTCAAGTGTCTGTTGTGAATCACTGTCATGTTTCATTACTGTAATTTTTAGTGTCATTCGTTTAAAATCAACACACAATACAAAATGTCTGGTTTGGAAATTTTTCACTGCATCGTGACGAAACCAATACATTGTGCAGTGTGTTTAAACTGGCATCAACCACTCGTATTCTATTCATATTCACAACCAGGTAACAAGTGGCTTGGATGCTGGACTTACAATCAAAAGATCATGAGTTCAAGTCCTAGTTGAGTTGCTATCAGATGCTAGAATGTGGACAAGTAAACCATCTCGATATATAACTAACAACAATGTCAACTCAGCTTCGCATCCCTCTGAGGTAGATAAACAGAATACTGGCCTGCTTGGCTGCCAAAATTAAGGCATTCACCTATGTCGGGTGGCAGAGCTGCGTGATCTCACATGGTGGGGATAGCAGAGACTGTAGCATAACGCCCCAACGTCAGCATATGAGATGGTTCAGCTCCGGAAATTGATCTTGTTGTATATTATGCATATGACCCTAGATACAGTAAGATAAGGTGAATGTAACCTAAGCTACGAAGCAGTGTGGATAACGTACGTGACTTCTCTCATGTACACAGGAATAACAATGGTGTCAGGGTCATCAGCTGAATTGATGGGAACCTCGAACCTGTGCAACATACACTAAAAATCACCACCCACGATACACATGACAGTGAATGTATTAAAGTAAGGTAACGGTGCCATACCCTTACTGGGGCATAGGTGGGGTGCTCATCTCCCACTCTATGGCTGTTGAGCCCGTAAATGGATAGACCGCTGAGTCCGTGACGCATGGCGAGTGCGATGCCAGACCTATGGTTATCTTCCCAGCCGCAGAGTGTCACCACCCTTTGGCCGGTACCAAATTATACTGCTTGGTGAACAGAGACACGTGTGTGTAAACAACTCGTCCAAGGTTGTTACGAGGCAGTGGACCAGGCAGGAATCAAACCTGCAACCTCAAAGTCACCAGTTACAGCACCAAGCCACAATAAATAAATGCACCGCAGATGCTAAATCACTGCTACTCTTCCTAGCACCATTACTGAGTTTCCATATGGGCTGCTAGTAAACGTTTTCCTATGACATAAGCCATAACACAACCCAAAAAGTTTCAAGTATTGGGCACTAAATAGTTAGCAAAGCAAGAAAAAAAATGGTTGCATTCCAACAGCCCATGGGGACTGCCATCAACAACTGTTTTGAACGTTGGACGAAGCTTTTCTTAATGCAGCAAGACAACACAGAAAGACTAGTTTATACAAATATACACAGCTATGAAATGAAAAACTCACTGTTCGATTAATTAACTAAATAATTATATGAAGCTGAAAGTAAAGGAAAATTAAACTCTGCTGTTGCGATGCTTACACATAAATGTCGTCTCGTTCCGTGATGTGGGTGACACTTTCCGACATCATGAATACTTTGTGAAAACGATGATTATAAACGTCAATCACAACAAGCTGTAAAAATGCATCAACAAGATTATCATCATCATCATCAAAAAATTTTTTCATTGCATCAAAAATTCAGCAGAATCGAACCAGTGTTAAAGATCGGCTGTCGTTACAGATGAAACAAGAATCACTGCTACCAATTTTCTTTACTTAACAAGGATCAACACACAACACATGTAAATGTCGACTAAAAACTCAAATATTATTCTACTCGATGCAACACTGACAGCAAGATATCAAAAATTTCTATTACCATAATGGGCACACAATACAGCAGTAATAGTTATTTATATTTAGCCAGAGAAAAATGATTGCACATAACACAGACAGCATATGTAAACTGTACAACTACAACAAGAGAAATAACTGTTTTGAGCTTACAATCAAAAGGTGGTGCACAGCAGAAAAGGCTAATAAAACATCAAGAAACATGCATTTCCACAGAACAATATGAAAACAGGCAAATAAAAATACACTTTACCTTATCAGGTGCAACTTTCAACAAACTTGACACCGCTGTACATAAATCTTGTATCGAACCCATTTTCGGTACTGTAATTTTACACTGCAATAAATCATAAGACAAGATTGCTAGAAGTAATGAAAACAGTATACTTACAAAATAATACAAATATCTACATAGACTAAAACATGCTGGAGAGAAAATCATATTCATTGGCAACTTAAACCAGAAAAGTTGCAATATATCTGCCAGAATAGTGCTTCATGTTCGGTGGGCAGTGTGACACATAATGCTCCACTCTAAAATTTCCCCAGTTCACTTTAGGTTAAAGTAACTCTGTGAAAATGACTGGAAATGAAGAGCAGTAGTTGCAGCAGCTTATTGGCACAGCTATGGAAAGTAATCTTGCAAACTTCACGAACAGTTTGCCAACTCTCCGCAACACGTTCCTCACGTGGAATAATTTTCTCCCAAATGCAGCTCCAGATCTAATCACAGCCACATTTAAGAATGTGCAATTGTGCACATGCACAAATCGGGCTATGAACAGATTTTTAAAACAAAGACACAATACTAAATTTCATGTCACACTAATCCATCCATCACAGAATGACACCTGACGTATCCTAAGTCGTGGATCCAGTGGCACAAAGTATATGATCATCTGACGTTCCTTCTTGACCGGCAACGGCAGCGACAGGTAACAGAATGGGTCAAACTTGATCGAGACTTTAGCGCAGTCGGGGCAGACCAGAGTTGATTTGAGCAGACCGTGAAATGTGTCTACAATCACTGAGTCATTGCGCAGCCGATAGTCACGCCATGTCTCAACCGCTACCACCTGGCAACATACAGTTACAGGCTTACAGCTAACTAGAAGCAAATACTGGAGAAGCAGTAAGAGATCTCAAACCTCCGTTGAATGGTGCTGCCACTTGGTAAACACAACAGACTTAATGCACTTCTTCTTCTTATGGCATACTCATCCACAGCGTAGCCGTGTCCACGACGTGGCGCCAGTCCGCCCGCCCAGAAGCTTTTCTCCACGCAGAAGAAAGACCAATGTTATTAATGCACTGCTACAGTTTATATAATATGATCATGATCAGATTCAGCAACATTGGATCAAGATGCAAAAACCATGCAAAAACTGAGCAACTAATCCTTAGTCCACTATCCATACAGTGTAAAATGTCATAAATATTTCTTCATAATCTACTGATAGCCTAAGATATGCTGCACCGCAGTGTGTCAGTTTATGCCACATCTCCATCAAAATATAAAGATGTGGCAACTTGAACAAAAATTTCAACAATATCCATTCATCACTTTTTGATTCATTTTATTTGGATAATGAATGGACAGGCCAAAAAATGGCAAATTCTCGGTAGAGGTAAATATACAGGGTGTGCCAAAAAATAATCCAACTTGTTTTTGTCAGAACTTCGTCAAATCTCCACCAAATTTTTTGGCACACAAGTAGCCAAGATGATGAAAATATGTGAGGTACACTCACTGTCCATCTCACCCAATTTATGTCAACACACTACCGCGTTAAAGGCAGATGCTCTAAGCTGTTCCATAATGCTTAGTTGTTGTCACCATAAAAGTTCTAATGACTTAATTAGGCACACAATAAACTAAAGTGTAAGTTACTTAGCAGAATTATCAGTATGTGTAACAACTTGCTTCCAAATTATCAGTTCATGTTCAAGGTGTACACAATGGCTTAGAGGTGACGCCACGGCTGATAACGGCAGTAACGTTCAACTGATCAAACTGCACAACACTCGTTCATGGATTAAATGTGTTTTGAGCTCATTAGTCAGCCATTTTGTTGTCTGCTACTTTCAGCATAAAATATTTAATACCACAAAATTACTAAATCACGTGAGGCCTTCTGTCAAACTGATAATGAAAAGATGAACAATCTGATGCTGATATTCACCCATGTAATGTAACAACTTGGAGCATCTACATTTTACATGGTGGTGCACTGACATAAATTGGGTGAGGTGGACATCGAGTGTACCGCACATATTTCTATTGTCTTGGCTATCTGTGTGTCAAAAATTATCAAATTTTTGGAGATTTTATGAAGTTCTGACAAAAACAAGTTGGGTCCTTTTTGGCACACCCTGTATTTCACATAATACACAAGCATGCACTAGAACAAATGCCAGTAGTAGCAAAATTATCACACACTCATCCAACACCAAACACATTGTCCATCACAGCTGAGAAATAAGCTCAGTCTACAGTAAATTATGCAGCTGCCCTCTTACACTTGCGTAACACACTTACACCGTGATGAAACATAAAACATAATACAACTTTAACAGTTTATTGCAGACATATCATCGGCTGACCTCATCTGGTCGGTTGTCAGCCTCTTTGACCTCGATGTACGGCTTATTGCGGATACGATTGAGATCTTCATGCAGACCATCGAGTAAGAAAGCCATCAGTTCCTGTGAGTCTTGCTGCTGGTAGCCAGAGAACTCCGGCTTGAAACGACCTACTGCCACCTGAACAATACATGCCACGGGCTACCCAGTGAATGCCTAATATGGCTGATTGGGGCAGTAGTATGCCTGCTAGGTGCATCATGTGCCCAACTAGCACCGGCAACAAATGGCCGCATAATGTGCTGCATACGCGACATTGGCTGGGGCCAATCTGCTGCGACTTCCGAAATTGTAAAGTACTTCCAATCATGGATAAGCAGTGCCACAACAAGTACCTGACATATTTTTGCCACCTTCGTAACTAAGTAAGCAAAGACCATATATGCAGCTCAGTTTCAAAACCCTGTACCATTTTGTATGATATGGAGTTCAGGGGGCAGGGAGAAGGTGACTGTGAAAATCCGAAATTTTATAGCACAGATCCACTGCTGCACTGAGGTTACAATCCTGGACACTAACTGTATACAAATGAAATATGGCTACCAGTACAGCATAACAATGTTTATAACATAATGAGTCAGTCTGTCACACTGAAAAATGCAAAATGTCCACACTGCTACTGTGCTACTTAACATTAGTGCCACAACAGCAACAACCTGCTAACAGCAAACAGTTGTCTCTGAAAAAAACTTTGCAATGACAATTTCCAATACTTCCATGAATTCAGACCGATTTCTTG
>Ga0209671_1001784_pt1 | contig 18690 bp, 9 predicted proteins | sample WorMetHERISLAND2_2_FD_187401 | JGI IMG/M metagenome (GOLD analysis project Ga0209671, IMG submission 187401) | Marine gutless worms symbiont microbial communities from Max Planck institute for Marine Microbiology, Germany - Olavius geniculatus... | ecosystem: Host-associated > Annelida >...
TTGATCACGTGATCAAATATGGCGACCGACATCTGCGCACCGGCGCGTTCGAACTGTCAACTTTTCAGTTTATGATGTTCGACATCTTTGCCGCTTTAGTTGCTGCAGCTGTTATTGTTTTATCTGTTGTGGCGCTGCTTTGCTGTTGTCTTTATCGCGTCTGCTGCAGTCGTAGAAATTATACCCGAGAAAAATCTAAATCACAGTAGAATTCTATTACGTGTATAGCACTGTAATTTGTTGTAACCAAAAGCTGACGCTCTTGGGAAATTTGCACTTTAATATTGCTTTTGTTTATAATATGCTATAAATTTGATGTAAATACGTACTTAGTAGCATTATTAATGTATCAGTAAACTTTAATTTAGTTGAATACTTACAATAGGATATACGATATCAGTGGTTTTCTGTATGGTATACTGCTTGGTGATGAGTCTAATAAATGTCAAAAATTTGTTGGTTTGAAGTTGAAAATTTACTGTAAGTTGTTGTTTCTGAGACCTGCAGGGAACAAGTGTTTTTCCAGGCGGTTTTGAAACAAATGAGTTCGTAGACTTATTACAAAAACTGTGATGTTGCCTTTAAAACATTGTGAGTTTGATCTGCTTTTATGCTGCACTGTGTAATGTCGCATTCACACTGACACATCTAGTAACAAGTACGAGTCTTATTACCCAAGAGCAGGTAGTTAGTTCTATGTATTCCAGTAGCAACCGTTTACACGGTGCTGCAGATACAAGTTTTTACAAGTAAAAGTTGGAATCGAATTACACTCCTACCAGTACTTTCCGCGCTGGTTTAGTTTTAAGGCAAACCGTCAACAAGATATGCTAATTAATTAAAATCCACTGATGACGTTATAAAACACAACATAATTGTGTGACGTAAAAATTACGTTACAACAAAAAATTTATTAGAGGAAGACTTATGTAACAACATTCTGAAAGAAAAAAAACACTTTTACAAAGCATTCGTTCGGATTGTCGGTTGACACGAATCAGTAACTGATTTTGTTTAACAATAAATTCATAAATTTTACACAGGCTGATCTGCTGCGAATGGATAATTTCTTTGCCCATCAAATATTGTTACTGTCCGCATGCTATAAGACTAACTATCACAATGCGTATCTTTGCTAAACAATAAAATTTGTTAAGCAGTTCTACTGCACATTAGTGGCGATCGAATTACAAGTTCTCTGCTTGTGTGTTTTTGTGACAGCAGACGACGAGGTTTATGAACGCACAAATTAACCACACCGGAAAAAATAATCTTGCTGAAATCGATTAACGCAGACTTTTACACACGTTGATGTGGAAAAATACGCCGTTGGCCAATACAAAACGTGGCACTTAACTTTTGTTTTTATTTTCGCCAATTATTGATCGATTTTCAAAATCCTTTCACTGGCACACTCTGCAAACAATTTGCAATAATGTGATTATTATACATCCCACTACACAGTAAATGCGTTTCTTGTGAAATATAAATGTAAGAAAAAACTAACGATAATAACAAACATTTGGGCAAATGAAAAAAAACACTTCAGACCAACATTGCGGTGAATGATTCGTATGACACTTGATTGTGTCGAACCCACACAGTTTAGTGTCATTTGCAGAGTGTACCAGTGAAAAAATTTTGAAAGTCGGACAATAACTGGTGAAGGTATGGATAAAATTAAAGTGCCACGTTTTTATTGGTCCACCCTGTATATGCTTTAATATGTTTTAACGCATTAAAGCATATATACGTATACATACATCGTACTGTGTTTTGTTGTCGCATGATTTCTGCTTCACATTTTCTACGTAGCAGTATGATGCCGTCGCCCCGTTCAAAGTTTAGTCAACCACTGCAAAGTTGTTTTATGATACACGTGTGCTACGAGGATGTCTACATTCATTTTAGCGAAGTGCAGTTTAGCATGCATGCAGAAGGCTGTCGATGGTAAACGCTGTGAATCTCTGGCCAGGAAGTGTCAGTGAATTACACATTTGACGGGATAGTTGATCAGGTGTAGACAAACTGGAGTGATCATTGCCGGCGTCGACTCCAGTAAGTTCTGCCTCGATGCTGCTAGACTGTGGAATCGTCATCACAGAATGACGTTTGTCGCCGTCAACTGAACTCTGCCGACTTTCATCGCCGTGCATTGGCTCACCTAGCAGCGCGGTGTCTCGTTCGCGTGGTACCACCTGATGCGGGTTAATAAGCTGGTTCTCAGCGACGCATGCGTAATGCTGCCGGCGGATGTTGTTGTCCTCCAGTGGCTGTGCCTCTACGTTGAGTCGGCAGGCGGCAGTGTGAGTGGAGCGAAGTGGTCGACGCACGCGATCAGTGAGTCCAGTGGCCCTACGTCGCTTCAACATTCGCGCATTCTCTCGTCGCTCGAGCTCATCCGCTGGGATGGGCACGCCGCTACATGACCGGTCCGCCTGCATCACAGCTGCTTGTGTCGGTCGACCGGGTCTTTTTCTCGTGTTCTCGTGCTTGCGCCACTTCGCACGGCGGTTCTGGAACCAAATCTTCTCCCAAACATCACAGAGTCATCATTATTATCATCAATAAACAAGAAATTTGAGTTAAGGCTCACGAGACGCGCGAAAGCCTATAGCAGTTCCTGTTCGCAAACTGTCAGTCTATCATCTCCAGCTGTTTTCACGAAAGACTGGCCAACAACGGTAAAATAGCGACTTTTACGGGGGTACCGTTCTTTGATGCCCTCGTTTGCAGGTTTCCTTAAACCTAAAAAATCGAAACTCAGACCGTCAAAATCTATGTTCAATGCTAAAAATTTCATATGCAACTTGTCTATGTCTATCTCAATTGGTTTCAGCGCAATTCGCTCTTGAAAAGTGTCTCGCAGCCCAAAATCGCTAAAAAATCCATAAAACCTTTTATTTAAGCGTCCAAGGTCATCCAAAATCATTGAAATTGGTGGCAATCGAAAGCCAGTGTACGACTTTCTATTAGTGATTATTAGTAACCTAGGCCCTATCCCACGCCGTTACTGAGATACAGCGACTTATTGGCCCAAAATCGCAAATTTTGCCCACCCTCCTCTCATTTAGCGCCTTCGTTCGGGGTGACCTTCTCGAATTTATGGAAAAGCTTTACGGTTTCTGAAACTAGAGTCTTCCGGGCAGCGATGGCGAAAATTTGGTGATCCTAGCTTGCACCGTTTTTGACTGGTCTACCCGTGTGACAGACGGACGGACAGACAGACAGAATTGCGATGGCTAAGACGCGCTGAAAGCAGTAGCTGCTTTCGCGCGTAAAAACGGGGACGCAATGTGAGTCCGTGAAAGTTTGCTTACAGATAAAGTTTCGCTCTCCCATCTAAATATGGATTCACGCCGCTGATTATCACCAAACAAGAAGCACGTTATTGTTAAGCGCGTATAACGCTATATAGATCCTAGCTGTAGCGTCAATGGGCTAACAGTCACAGAGAGACTATATAGAACAGCGCCGAAGCCTATCCAAGAACTCCAATGAATGCGTAAAGAACAATTTCAAAATAATTATTTTGTTTACATGCGTCGTTGTCATCGTCGTCGTCTTATTACTGATGTACATAATTTATTGCAGCAATCACCGCAATCGCTCGAGTTGTGCAAAAGTAAACTTAAAAGTTGTATAACTGAGCAAAACATTAAAAGTTTCACAAAACATCGCAAATAATGTTAAGACGTATCGTGGCTACGCTAGATTATTCAGTAAGTAATTACACAAATTAGCTTAAAATCTTCGCTATTCGAAAAAACCAAAACATCGAGAAAACTGCTCAAATTTTAGGTAGAATACTTCAGCTGTGGCCTTATTCGGTTATTAATCACCACTGCACACTAGTTTGCGTAACGCGTATATACACTGTATGTAGTCTGACCCAGAAGGCGTTAAGTTAAAAGTGAATATGAACCTAGCGCGGTGTAACTGTGGCGGTGTTACCTGTATTCGTGGCTCGGAGATGCGGAGCTGATAAGACAGTTCGCTGACTTTGGCGGAGTCGGGATAGTGGCCGGCGCTGAATTCTCGCTCCAGTTTGTTGAGCTGGTAGCCGGTGAAGTTGGATCTCGCGCGGCGTCGCCACTGACCACGCAGCTCCAGCTGCTGCTGCTGCTGCTGCTGAGTGCTTGGATGACAGGGATGATAAACCGACGGCGGCCGAGCATGATGTTTCAGACTTTTGCGTAGAGCAGATAGCGAGAACCTTACGCTTTCACCTGAACAATAATTACACGAAACACAACTGAAGTAACGAAACTGTAACGCCGAGTGGTCGTCTATTTTTAGTTTAGTATATTTACGTTTCTATTGCAGCAATAAAGTTTTTTTCTGACACATTTTGTATTATAGGTAGATTTTTCTCTACTGATGCAAAATAGTACGAGCGAGATAAACAACATATTTTTGGTTTAATTAAGTATGTTTTATTTAAAATATATAATAAAACGCGTAAAATAACAATGATAAAAAACCAAGCTGCGTAATTTCTGACTTATACTGATATTCAACGCTAAAGCGATATAACTTACATTTAAGAACAACAAGATTAGATTGCTCCGTCTATCTCAACACGTTCATAATGACTATCGGAGGTTGCATTGCATCGGATTCTGCCTGCGAATTCATAAGCGTACTTATTAATTTACTTCCGTTTCATCAGCGAGGAAATCGACCCTGTGGCGTGGACGGCTGTGCGCCTGTGTGACAACTGACGAACAAGATTTCAAACGATTGCTCTGCTAATATGAATGTTACTTGATAGTTATCTGATGTGAAAAATTGACTTTTATGCGAATATTTCATATTTGACGTTGCTGGCCTTCAGCATGTCGTAAAGTCAGTCGTTGCTAGATTTTACGACATCAATACGAACAAACGAAACATTATGCGGTGGCCTGTGCATTTATGTTTGCTTCAAATTGAACTTCCTGGGGTACGTTTCTGCTAAGAATTGGTAAAATTGGATGAGATCAAACTAAATAATAACAAATATATAAAGTGTGACGTTTTTTCTGAGACACATAGCCGAGATCGTGTGGCGTGTAATTAAATTATCTTGCATAACGGGTTAATGAGAAAGTTAACTGTGATTTCGATTAATTCTGCCGACGGTGTGCATAAAAACGCATAACAAGTTGACGCGATGTTTGTTAGCTGTGCTCGATGCTAGCGGTAAATTGCATCTTATCAATATTATTGACCTTGCCGGCGACACCTTCATACGGGCAACAGCCGCCGTCGACGGACACTTTAATAGTGTATCACGCTGCGGGCAGGCAGGCAACTTGCTTAGGTCGTCATTAGCTGTGACAAGTTTGACGACACAGGGCTGCACAGCTCCGTAGCAAGTGCGACAGATGGCTCTCATGTAATTCAGTTGTCATCACCCACCTCTAGAAACATCGCCTCGCGTGGCGAACATGGGCGTAATGAACTTTAAAGAATTGAGACAAACGTTGAAAAGCGTTTTACAAAAAAATAATACAGTTTGTGATCGTTGAATTAAAACGTGATTGTCTTCCGTTTAATCGACGTATCGACTAAGTTTAAGACTAAGAGTTTGGAATGGTTGCATTTAGACGGGCAATAGAAGATTACGTTTGCAGACAATATTCAATAAGTCGTGAACAGTACACGAATTTGTCTCAAGTATTTCTACTGACTAGTGATTATGGCAGCAATATATAACGAAATACCACACTGTAGACGGGTCCATTTAGAGTAATACAAGATCGATACTACATTTTGATCCTTATGACTATCATAAAGCACATAATTATGTAGCGCTTAGTGATCGAAATACTGTAAAGCAAAATTGATAAATAATTCGTACGGTTTTACAAAAGCGACTTCAGCACAATGTCGGCAGCACATTGTGTGTATTATAATCCCTGACAGTTTGACAGTTCGAAATCCGTTATCATCGATCGCGAATGCATCGCGATGAAATGCGTACGACAGTGTGACGATAAATTTATGTACACGCCGCCCGACCGCGATGAATAGAGCCGCCTGCAATTATTCCGCAAATACCAATATTTTTACCAGTATTTATCTAGTAAATTTCGACTATGTGCCGTCGCTGTGCAGCAGCTGTACGCTATTATTATGAGCTGTAATTTTCAAACTGTTGCCATTGGAGAAATATTATAATCCAACGTCATTTATTTAGCTTATTACACAGCTGTGGCCAACACGCGTCACAAACAAAAAGTCTAAATTTCACGACTTTAATTAATTGTGGTTGTACAGCATCTTGTGTGGATTTTGTTTTACAGCTTTTGCAGCATTCTGCCTAACAAACCACAACGAATTAAAGTAAATCGAGGTTAGGCTAAAACTTCTAATGCGATAAAAACGTTGCTTTGCTTCGTCACGCACTAATTGAATAGTCTTACCAAAGACGATGTAAGATGTTTTTATTTAACATCTTTGTACCGTGTAATGTTTTTCCATTGTTCACGCACCATATTCGTGTCAAATCGTCGGCAGATGCACTCGTAATCGTGCATCGCCAACACTTTTATGGTTTTCAATTATTGAAATGGTCGTCATATTTTTCGCGTTCTCGATTTTTGCAGCTTTCTTCATTTTTTGTGTTTTTAAAAAGATTCAAAGTCATCATCTGCCAAAATGTACGTACGTCGTAAAGTTAGAATGCACGTAAATTGCATGTCTGACTAGATATTTGTGTAGTAGTCCAAAAAACTCTGCCACCAAGTTCCATAACGGTATCAATGTCAGCAAAGTATGTAGTGATTAATTAAGATCCAACCACATCTCACATATTTCCCTATGTTACGGTTTATAAATGTTTAATTTTACTTTTTACACGATGTCATACCGAAAATAATTTATTGCTTTTAGGAACGTTTGTCTCTTTTTGAATTTGTGATGCTCACTGATGTATTTTTTATATTTCATATATTTTACCTTAATTTCGCAGTTTAATTCCATTTTATGTTTGCATTATTGTTCTATTGTTGCCGTTGTCTTTTATTGGGCCGTATAGGCTTAATGAATGCCGCTAGAACTCTGTGCAATGTGAACGCCGTGACATTTCATATACCTTTGTATGCAATCCCAAATAAAAAAAATATATTATGCTATTGACCACAAAGTTGTCATCCAGTTAGCAATATTATTGACCAATTTATAAAACTGTTTTATGGACATGCTTTTAAAATTAAATTTTAATTGATCTGAAACATGTCGCTTTACTAAAATGCAAATTTTGGTTTTTATTAGGCTAGCATGGCATCCATGTTAACATTCAAAGCACTCAGAACGCAAATTAGAAAAGCTGATTTTACACCAAAGCATAGATTTCTTTATACCAAAGGGTGGCTGTAATGTCTGTTGCTCAAGGCTATATCGCGAACTTTGTCGACGTATCAAAGGAACTGGTGATCTGCTGACTGGATGACAACCGGAAGTAGTTTCAGACGGGGGTACGTTCAGCGGAAACGTCGACTGCGTTTCAGGCGACGGAGAAGTTGTCGCACTGCTGTTCAGAGCGTCTGCGGCTAGCAATGCTGATAGGAAGCTGTTATACAGGCGCAGGTTACGGCAAGCCAACATTTCGTCGAACCAGGTACCAGCCGTGTAAATACTTCCAGTTCCATGCAAACGATCCTCCACTCGATGACAGCGAGGTCGACGTTCTGCACTGATGTCTTGTAAATTATTGTTATCGACACCAAATGAAGCCAGATAACTGTACCAGCCCGAGCCTGTTGGCGGCAACATTTCGATCACTTCTGCATTGCAAACATCAACCACAATAATGTGTTTATGCTTTTTTTCAATAGATGTAGAAACCCAAGTGAGACCCATACATTAAAACCGGCCACAGGCCAGTGTTCTAATGCTCATAGAAATTAGCGGGTTAATACGTGTGTCGTAACATAACTTGCTAAAAAATGCTGTGTACGAGACAAATAAAAATGCATTGACGACTTACCAATATTATGTGACTGTAAGAAAGAACAACGAATTACATTAGTACAATAAGAAGAGCCGCTATAGTTTTACCAAATGCAGAGATCTCGAAAACCTTCGTGACACAATAAAACTAAATTAAGCAAAATTAAGATGTATTTTATGAACAATCCCTTTGCAGTATCAGATAAGTCAAGAGGCGTATCTTCGCGCAATAAAGTTATTGACTCAATGTACTTCTAGTCAATAGGACTCGCTACGTAATCAGTGATTCGTTATTTTTTATCGATGAAGCAGACGTATCAATCAGACTGCATCGTGTGAAGTCTCCGCCCACCGTGTAGTATCGGTGCTGATAGGGTGATTGCTTGCGTACGTCGGGTCAAATTTGACAAATCAATCGAATCAGCAGCAGCTAAGCACCAGTCGTTCCAGGTTGTTCGTAAGCCTAATCGTCGCCAATGATACTTATACGGTCCGCAAAGTTAGCGGCGCTGTCGCAACTGATGCGTGTTTGTGTTGTCCGAACAGCGCTTCCATGCCAAGCGATGTCAGTCGCACTTCGGTTTCTACGTGTAAATAATATTTTAAATAACTGTTTTTTGCATTATATTATCTGTCTAATATTTATTGAAAATTAAAAACCCGATAGAACAAAAACTTCGAAAAACGTTTATCAAAAAAATAAAAAAAACACACAATTACAAAACTTTATTACATCTATGATAGTTATAGTATTTACAACATTTTTATTATGAGACCGAAATAAAAGCCACATTACAGGTATTGCCCGTCCGTCTTTCTGTTCATACTCCAACCATCTAAGAATTGAAACTTACACGCGTTTCGTTATGGGGTGGTCTGGGGCTAAGACACGACAACAGTACATTTGGGTAGGCAGGGCACGAACATTGTCTCTTGGTTTTATTGGGATATCGCAGTATGACTGCGACTGAAGTGAGAATGTGAGATGCTGCCGGTTGCTGATGCTGACGCTGCCAGGACAACGACGCTGGCGACGTCTGTCGAGTGCCAATGATAAATTTTATCATTAATGTTATTATCATGTCTGCAATGAGTGACTACGGTACGTACGCCATTTACGGAACAGTAACTTAGCGTTCTAAAAGTCCTTCCAGAGTCTCAAGACCCATGGGGAGTAGGAATAGACGCGTGCATAGTGTGCTTTTTACGCTCCAGCTTTCGTTGGTAGTCTACTCTTTGGACATGGGGATGGTTTACCCGTGTCTACCAGAGTACCGTTGGCCACCCAACAATTACCAACCGGGCCTGGAATTTCATCGATTGAAAACATTATGTTAAGCTGTACACTGAACCGTTATCTTTATAAAATTACATCAAATTGATGATGATCGTAGCTATGACGAGACCTCCCATGCTAATGTCCGGGAATAGGGTTTTTTTATACGCGTATAGGCCTATTAGCTATTCTGTTTGTCGGTCTGTCTGTCCGTCTGTACTGGTGTCACATCCCGGTACCGTTCCAAGCCCAGGTGAGATAAAGGGTGTAGGGCATTTTTTTCCAAACATGTTCCCCCCGGATGTTTCCCCCTAGTCGGTGGTACCCTGGACGTTTCCCTTTTTCCTATACTGTTACATGATGATCGAGCGTTAGATATTGGCATAATTTCCGATGTCAAAATACTAAAAAACGCAGCAAACATCAAATACACTTATGTTCTTGTATTGTATTATTATTATTAACAGAGTATGTAAGTATCAATAGGTTTTAATAACGCGTCAAACAAAGCGCAACTCTCAAAAAGTCGCAAGTCTCAACTTTCCAAGAAACAGCCGCAGACGGCGACGTCAAAGTGCCACTCAAAGCGCAGTGTGTTTGCCGTAGCAAGAAAAATGTAGGCAATCCATCGAATTTTACCTGCTTCATGTACGTAAGAAATAGACATGCGTTAATTAGGCCTACTTCTACTGTCCTGGTTCAGTCTGTATCGAGTCGAGTTCAATCGTTTCGTGGACGCGTAGGCCTAGATCCCTAATTGCTGTTAATTGACGTGCCTATTAAAATTCATTGTGTTTCAAAAATACTTAACGGCGACGAGACTTTAAAATCGGAGTTGCTTTTGACGTTGCAAAGAATTTTTGCTTAAGCTTGGCGCTGATTTTGATATGTTGTTCCTGGCCTAAAAGGAAGAAATGTCGTAGGCACTCGAAAAACAGGGAGAAAACGTCCGGGCGGGGGAAATGTTTGAGGGCGAAAACGTTTGCGGTTTACAAGCCCAGGGGGATGTCCGTCTCCCGAGATAGAGAGTTCGGGTCTTTATTATATGATAGCTGAGAGACCCTCGTATTTTGAGACAAAATTTTATTTTGCTGAGTAAAAGGAGTCTCCACGAACGAAAGGGCGAAATAGAGCCACCTCCGCTAAAGAGACGTTATTTTACCGTTATTGGCTCGTCTAGCGTGAAAATGGTTGCGGATAAGCACAGACGTGCTGCTTATCATAACAAACACTTGCAAGGAGCTTCTTGAAAATGTCAACATCGATGACCTTAAATGACCTTAAACTTTTACTCAAAATAGGGGTTTTAGTGATTTTTTTGCGATTTTGGGCTAAAACACATTTCAATAGTAAATTGCGCCGAAATGGCTGGAGATAGATCACGGCAACTTGCATATGAAAATTTTGCCACCGAATTTAGATTTTAACAGTCTAAGTCCCGATTCTTTACGTTCAAGATGGCTTGCGCACGCGGGTGTCAAAAAGAGGTACCTCACTAAAAGTAGTTTTTCCCGCTATTAGCTTGTCTTGCGTGAAAATGGTTGCGGATAGGCACAGACATGCTGCTTATCATGACACGCACTGATGACGTGCTTTTTAGTGGTATTAACATCGATGACTTTAAATAATTTTGAACTTTAAAATCGAGATTTTTAGTATATTTTGTGCAATTTTCGGCTGCAGAAGAGTGGATTGCGACGAAATAAATGGCGATAGACCAAGACTACATGCAAACAAAAATGCTATAGGCTCTCAGACTCTCCCGCGTCTCATAAACATTAGCTCAGATATTTTGTATGGTTAAATTTGAGCCTGCACAGAAAAGCAAAGCATTATCTTCATGAATTTTTTTTACACGATATTCTGTTGTCGATTTCCCCTCTGCAGTTTGGATAACACCCTACCCTCACCCACCTCATTTTGGGAGGGCGGTAAAATTCTGATTTTTTGACTTTGCCATTTCTAGCTACCTCACGTCGAAACTTAGCACTGATGTCTTGTACCTGTTTTTTGTTTGAGGTCGGCGTTATCCCCCCCCCGACTCCGAACACGCTGAGTGTATATAATTATGTAGGCTATAGGCATATTATACATCTATAGATCCACTGGTGTAATAGCAGCAGTTGTGATACAAAGAAAAGTTTTTGTAGAATGTTTAGCTTTGTTACATTTGTTTATCGTCCGTTGTGCTTCAATGGCTTTATTCTGTTCTCTCATCTTACATTTGCGTTACTAGCAATTAGTTTTCACATCAAGTCGCTACGATAATTGCTGAAAGAATGACTGCGATACTTAGTGGTTAGACTCATTTTTGTGCTTCTTTTAACAAGTCTTATGTCTTATGTTATTCGTGTGTAATTCGTGCATAAATATAATTAAGCTGATGAACTGAGCGCTGCGTAAATATAAAAGAATTAAACTTACAACAACTACAACATTGTTTCATGAATACGCCCCGAAGTTGTGAAGTGGTAGCGCTAGCTTTTTGTCACAGTGAATAAATTGGGAAATAGCCAAATCGTTTGCTTTGGTAAATAGGACACCTTTCCTGTACTGGACTTGGAAACTGACTCAAACAAACCTCAGGCCTAAAAGGCGAAGTCTAATACCCCCTCAGCTTATGTGACTTTGCTACGTCAAGGCATAATAAAATTTACGCGTTCTACTCTTTATTCTGCGACACGGTGTCGATCGTTACGTAGGAGCGGACGAGGCGATCGGGACCTGTTGTTTCACGCATCAGAGTCCTAGCGGCATTCATTAAGCCCACATAGCGCAGTGCGGGCAAATCAATTGAAGGACGACAACGACGACAATAGAACAGTAATGCAGGCACACTGATGGCTTGTCGCACTGGATGGCTGTAAGGCGGCTTCAGCGGCTGAGCCGCCATCGATCCACGACTGACGTCAAACACGCGTCATGTTTACAGTACACAGCTCGAAGTCGTCATAGCAGCGACACTGCATGACGACGATTTTACGGCTCACGTGCAGCCGTAGACAATAATCATTGACAGTTGTTGTCGTTCTTCATAATTATTGCCGCTGCTACAAGAATTAATATTAATACAGCGTTACTAGCTAAGTCATACCGGCGCTCGGTTGCCGACACGTCGACGACAATGATAATTTTTTTAAAATTATATTTTGTTAATTTTTATAGCTTATATGTCCGTTTTTCGGATACTTTTCTTACTTTTGCTATGATCTACGCCCGATTATTTGAAACTTTTTTTACTGTAACGCGTAATATTACTGCAACTACAACTCGTAGAACATAACTCATCACTAAAATTTAGTCTTAATAACCTTTCTTTACAAAGATTTTAATTTTTAAAATTTACAGCAGAAACGTCATCAATAAAAAGTTCTAATTTTGCGTTGAGACGCCATACAAGTCCGATTCTGGTGAATGAAACTGTATGAACATTCGTCGCAACTATTTAACCAATGGTATGCAGATCAGCGTTATCCTTTTGCTTTGGATTCGACATGTACCTTAACTAATGATGAAGTTCGTGTCAAGGCGGATAGCTCAAAGATCAATAGGACCAGTGGCGTATTTAGGATTTGGCAAAGGGGGGCCATGGCGAGCGCGCCGAGCGCGAGCCTATAACGGGGTCTGGGGGCTGAGCCCCCAGCGGGGCCCAGGGGCAGAGCCCCTGGTCGGAAACGGCAAAAAACGCACCTTTTCATATAAAGTCGCCTGTAAAAAATTTTCATGGTCGGACAAAAGGGGGGGGCATCGCACCATGCCCCCCCTAAATACGCCACTGAATACGACGACGCCTGATGGTGATTGGTCGCAACGGCGTCGTCTGTGGGCAGTGCGCATGCGCTGCGCGTGCGTATAACAATCGAATGATCATCGAGGTGTGACGTCACTTGCTGCGTGTCTTGTTGCAGACAGTGACGCCAGATTCTCCCACCGAGAACAACCGCACAGTCACCATCACCGTTATCGTCGTCATCATCAGCAGCAACAATGCAGCGTCCGCCGAGTTCGCAGTCTCGTCGAGCCTGGGGCTCCGTCGACCAGGGTGGAGTCGTCAACCCAGCCTTGGATGATGACGACTTCGCACCGGCCGCCATGGAGAGCGAGATCTTTGGTATAAAACAACAGCAACCTTAGCCGTAATTCTGACCCAGGTCGAGCGATGGAGAGCGAGATTTACTCGGCGAAACACCAGCCACCCCCACCGCCACGCCCCGCGCAGCAGCCGACGGGATGCTGGGCCACCTTCATGCGTGGAGTTCGCTGTAAGTATACACGGACTTTCACTCGCTACCTCCCTGTACTTACTTCTCGCGTTTAAACGTCACTGATTGATTTTTTTCTCAACTTTACACGCAATTATTATTCTGTCGTTGCAGTGATATTTTATACGCAAGTAGTCTCTAACACTGATTGTATGCGTATTTAACTTTATTTTCTTAGTTCTCGCGTATGTTTTGATTGTGTATAGGCTCCCTACTGTAGTTCTATTACTGATTTGTGCGAACTTTATTGCCAGTTGTTTTACATGACACTTTCTTGGATAACGTAATATAAAAGTTTATTTGACTTTTTTAAAAAAACTTTTTGTGCTACCACTAAAGCACTGAGAGCACTAACTGTTTATGCAGCAACATTTTCAGTCAAAAGTTTTGAAGAAATGTAGAAAATTTCAATAAAAACAATGAAATTAAGAATTAAAAATGATATGACACTCGCTAAGTTGCTCGTCGACTGCATCAGTACGTAGGAAATGTGTTCATTCGAACGACACGTACATAGTGTATGTGCTGTGTGCAGCAATCTGGGCGACGAAACAGACGGAAGACACGACCGGAAACAAAGAACTGACGATCAAGACAACTCTTCGTGAACTCATCATTTACATCATTTTTCTGCTGATCCTCTGCATCAGTGAGTTCGATTCGCGCTCATCTCATCCACTTGCTGTTTAGTCGATCACTCAGATCAACCAATTTAATACATCAGACCTACTTACAAATAATTGTAGGGCTACATTAAGAAATGCCACGCTGGTTTAGAACATGACGTCCGGTGGTGATTATCTGAACTTTTGAAGAATCAGATCCAAACTGACTGTTTTCAATTTAAACTCAGTAAGCATAACTATACGTGCGAAACAGGAAGCCAGTAAGTAAGTAAACGTGTATAATATCGATGTTGAAATTATTGCTCGGGTGTCGTGCGACGCTCATCAATATGGCACTATGCTAGTCGCTGAGCCATTGTTTCTTCTTTGTAATGTTGTCATGGTTGCATTTTTGTCTAATTATTAATGAAGACATTGGCCGCCTGCTGGCGTTACACACAACAGGTGCGTCTCCTTCAGCGACATATCTAGGCCTACCGACGCTTGAGCACAGCCCGTTGTCATGGACGCTTCGTTGACAGACAGCCGTTGCTAAGATGACAAACAACTCACCTGAACACACATACAGCGTCACGAACTTTTAGCGCCATTATGGATAGAATATAATATTTCTTCCAGATCAATTTTTTATTGCTTCCAATAATCAACACAGAATCAATGCTTGTTATGCATATAGTGTCAGAAAAGATTGTTGCTTTGTCGTCGTTTTGAGAAGTCGTAACTCGTGAGAGATGATTGCTTGAAAATCTTGAATGCACACGTAATGTTAGCATCTTACAAACTGTCATAGCGTCGAGTAAGCTTTTGTTTAACATACAGCCAAGCAAACGACGATTTATTTAAATGTTTATTTTTTTTAAATAGAAAATGATTGCAGAGCAGCAGGAGAAAATATATAAGCATAGATTTCGATAGTAGTCACAAACAAATATTTCTTATTAAGTTCGGCACAGTCAGCTTAGATTTAAAACCAGTTTTTAAAGCTGTCAAAAACACACGCACGCCAGATAAGTAAGATATGGGTTTATTAACCGACTGAGAAGTTAGCCAATATGTTGACCGATGCTACAGACGAGCATAGTGAATTGGTTTGTGTAGTAACATTCGGCATGACGAGCTCGACTATGTTCTACTACACGACCGTGATGACCAACCTCTTCACACTGTCACCCTGGGACTCTTCAAACGTCAACGCCAACTTCCGCGGAATCTCGTCTCTTGTCGACTGGTTCTCCGTAAGCATCGCTTAGTTAATTAACTAATTAATTAGTCAGTTAATTAGTACATTTATCGGTTGATTTTTTCTGATAAGTGTAATTTGAAGAATGTTGCGAAATTGTCAATTTGACTGAAAGTGTGAACGTTGTTGCGATTAAAGTCATAATTGTGTCGACTGTTATTCGGTTGATAAATGCAATTTTTACTTAAGAGCACGGTGTTCAGCGTGTTCTGTTAATAATTTTTTCTAACGTAAACACGTTGTTTTATTCGCTCGTGCAATCCACCAATGAGTAAACGAACACAAAGATGGCGTGGGACTGTCGTCTCAAACGTTTTATTTACTACGACGTGATGTTAATAATAATCTGTCTGGGACTGACTTTCTGTTGCAGTTTGCGGCTGGAGTGCAAAGCGGCGGCGATGCAACACCCAACACCGGACCGCTGTTGTCCAGCCTGTTCTGGGAGTCGTGGTACAACGGACGCAACCTGACCAAGGACGACCGCGGCTACATCTTCTACGAAAACAAACTGCAGGGTCTACCGCGCATCCGCCAGCTGCGTGTGCGCAACGACTCATGCGAGATCCACGACGACTTCAAGGTCGTTCAAGGTCATCCAAGGTCATTCACGATGACTTCAAGGACACAATTCACGGCTGCTTCGCCGAATTCTCGTCGATATCCGAGTCCGAGGAATCATATGGACTCAGAAACGGAACCGCGTAGGACAATCACTTTATTCTTTATTGTTGGCTCCCTGTTCTGCCCTTGTTTAAAGTCTTCAGCTTATTAACACATGAGGCCAATCAGTAAGTATCATATGCTTCTCTGGTCGCATTACGAGAGTCTTCCGATAAGTAAGTTACAAAACGACGTCGTTCTGTTAATTTCTAAAATACGAAAAATTCCAGATGTACGTTTTATAAGGAATTTATTTGTCTCTCAGTCATATGGAAGTTATACATAGATATACACTATTATCATCATTATCACATGTTTGTGCTGTGTACAGCTGGGTGTACCAGTCGTCGGACGAGCTGGACGGTACGAGTCACTATGGTCAGCTCGGTTCGTACGGTGGAGGCGGATATGTGCAGGATCTGGCGTCGACGATGGAAGAATCGTTCGCTTTAATCAAGCCGCTGTTTGACAACCTCTGGCTTGATCGCGCCACTCGTGCCGTCTTCGTGTCACGATGAAATCACTGCTGCTGCTGCTGCTGATGATGATGATGGATAGAACCACTCGTGCCGTGTTCGTCGACTTCACCGTCTACAACGCCAACATCAACCTATTCTGCGTCATCAAGTATGCTATGTCATTCGCATTCATCACATCATATTATGCGATTTTTTGGATTTTTGATCCGTCTTTATTTCGCTACAACTTTTTACTTTATAAAGGACGTAAATATTTATATTTAGCTACAAAATGACAAAGTTTGCAAATTCGAGAATTAATGTATTTTAAAGCCAAACATTTCACAATTTTACGGACTAGCTAAGTGGTGATAGTAGTGAAATAAGAAAAATACAAAAAAGCAAAAATTGAAACAGTAGGCCAAAATTGCAGAAAAGACAAGAAAAAAACAAAACCGTAGAACAAAACAATAAACTTGAGACAACATTGGGCGCTTTAGTTTCACTAAAACTCAATTTGTTCTTGTACAGTTGGTGTTAATTATAAGCCTACAAATGATAGAAAAAAGACGATAGCTGCGTAATTGTTGCAATGGTGATAGCTGTCATTGTGCAGGCTTCTGGTTGAGTTCCCGCCAACTGGAGGAGCAATCCCGACATACACCGTGCGTACGGTCAAACTGCTACGTTACGTATCGTCGCTGGATTTCTTCATCCTTGCTTGCGAGTGCATCTTCTGCCTTTTCATAGCCTACTACATCGTCGAGGAGATTCTGGAGGTCTATAATTAATTCCCAGTTTCTTTATCATCAGTAACATTTTATTATCATCGTCGTCGTCGTCATTGTCATTTATTTACCAGATAGGCTACCATGTTATACCGCCATTAGCTTTCCGTCCGTGGTTGCCAGACCGGGCTGAGAGCGCGGACTAAGAACTTGATTATAAAGCCCCGAATTTGCCAGCAAGTGGCGATCGAGTTTCTGTTGATCATATTTAGTTACGCCTCTTAGTTGCAATAGTTATGTGCACAACTTGTTAGTTAAAGTAAGCAAACACTTTATGTCAACAAGCTTCTCAGATTTGTCCGCCGCTGCAGTCTGCAGTCTGCGTTGTTTGTTTGTGAGAACAGATCAAGAACCTGAAGCTGGCGTATCTCAAGTCGTTCTGGAACATTCTCGACATCGTCGTAATTCTGATGGCGATTTGCTGCATCATCTTCAACATCTACCGCACGGTTGAAGTCAACAACATTCTGGAGAAGCTGCTCGGTAACCCGGACCAGTACAGCAACTTTGAGACGCTGAGCTACTGGGAAATGGTCTTTAACTCGACACTGGCTATCATGGTCTTCTTCGCTTGGGTCAAGGTCGGTCATTTCACGCGCTGTCACGTGAAACGATTCTGGATATTTCGTATTTATACACAGACGCAACATTATGCTACCTGTCGTCAAGTCAGTGTTATCACCAGTCACAAAGCAGGTGGAAAAAATAACGCCAAGAAGTCAGGATTGGTCGCAATTATTGGACACATCTCTGTGTTTTACTAGATACACAAGTTTGACAGGATCTACTTTAATACCTCTGGGTAAAGTATGGTGTGCACTGTTGACGCACGTGTAGATATGATTATCTTCAAACTGTCGCTTGATCGTGTAGTTTTACCACTTTATGCCTCGTAAAGTTAAATATATTATCACCGAGTCATCTACTGGCTGTGGTAGATCTTCAAGTACATCAGCTTCAACAAAACTATGACTCAGCTGTCCTCAACGCTCGGGGCTTGTGCCAAGGATTTAGCAGGATTCGCTGTCATGTTCTTCATTATTTTCCTTGCATTCGCACAGCTCGGATACCTCATCTTTGGCACTCAAGTCGCTGACTTCTCCAGCTTTGCATCTGCAATGTAAGAGCAGTAAACGCTGCTGAATGACTTCTTCCGTTGCAGTATAACTGTTGTCGTTTATCCACCAAACACAATGCTGATATCTTAATGCTTGTAAAACGGATGCTTAAAATATTAATTTGCAATGCATTTTTTTGGTTCTGGGTTTTTAAAGAATTTTCTTAATCATCAACGGGGTCTTAAGTATCAGACATCGCGTGCGTACGGCAATGCTAATTATGTTTGTTATTTTGCCACATTATGGTGCCAACAAAATGATTATAGTATCAGCTAAAATTAAAGAAATAAAATTACAACATCATAAAGCACAGACATTCGA
>Ga0209671_1001787_pt1 | contig 18681 bp, 13 predicted proteins | sample WorMetHERISLAND2_2_FD_187401 | JGI IMG/M metagenome (GOLD analysis project Ga0209671, IMG submission 187401) | Marine gutless worms symbiont microbial communities from Max Planck institute for Marine Microbiology, Germany - Olavius geniculatus... | ecosystem: Host-associated > Annelida >...
AACCTAGGGCTTATCTCGCACCGTTACTGAGATACAGCGAGTTACTGGCCGAAAATCGCAAATTCTGACCACCCCCTCTCATTTAGCGCCCTCGTTCGGGGAGACCCCCTTAGAATTTATGGAAAAGCTTTACAGTTCCTGAAACTAGAGTCTTCCAGGCAGCCGACGGCCAAGATTTGGTGACCCTAGCTTGGACCGTTTTTGCCTGATCCACCCGTGTGACAGACAGACGGACGGACGGACAGAATTGCGATGGCTAAGACGCGCTGAAAGCATAGCTGCTTTCGCGCGTAAAAATGTTAGCAGACATCAGCATCACACACCAATATAATTTCAAAATAACAAGAAAATTCTGAGTGCGAATAATCAGACTTCTGAGATTCCACTAGTGTTTGCAATCCCAAGATCCCGGCCGTTTTCACAACGAGATAAAAGCGCCTTGAGAGAGCAAGTCGTAATCGACCCTGAATCGGCACTAACCAATAGGCGGACAGTAGGCTGGTACCCAGAAATTAGTCTATAGCACAGTTCTATGGTGCTAGCATAAATATAGCAATTGAACCAATCCTGCCGAGAACCGCTGTGGCCAAGGACGTTCTAAAAATAGCCAACCAAATGGACAGCGTAAGTATGCGGTGCCCAAAAGGTCACGGGTTCGAGTCCAACTTTTTGCCATTTTTTTTCTTCCGTGTCGTAATTAATATTAACTCTTTGTGTCATATTACAGTGAGTTTTTCTTTAAAAATCATTGCTGCTGCTTATTCATCACTATGAGCATAAGAAACTTTACTTTTTATTCGGTGCCAATTCACGGTTGACTTCAAACTTGCTTTCCCCGAGCATCTTGTAACGAGATTGGCAATGTCAATATCCTGAAATTACAAGATCACAAAAAATTGTAAATATTATGCATTTCGAGTGTCAAATGGTAACTATTCTAGTCTTCTAGTGAATAAAATATATCATGTACACTAAAGTCTTAGTTCTTGCTGTGCACTGAATTTGCATTTTGACAGCTACCATCACTATGTGCAGTCCGAATATGCCTTCTGTAAGGGCCTACTACAGGCTATTACATGAAATAAGTCCATTGGGGATACTAAAACAATGACCAATCTGTAAGCCTAGTCTCAAAATAGGATCCCAAGACTACAAATTTCTTAATCCCGGATTCAGGAATTGAGAATTTAATCCTGGGATCGCAATTACTATATGCATGTAGCAAGCTTTTGCCTACATCCACTAAACTACTGAACACAATCCACCATATCAGTCTTTTCCACACTAGACGCAACTGAAATATCACTGAGAGGATGAAGCAATGTGAAATGTAAAATGCCCATTCGTATTTTTGGAAATAATGGTAATTCGAAATAATCACACCAAAATGGTGAACGTGCTGTTAAAGAAATTCTAAACTCAACACAAGTCACTTTTGGTAGAGCCTTATAGCTAATCACTCAGTTATAATGCGGAAAGAGCAAACAAAAACACTGCAAATGAGTTAAACACCAAAATAACTCAAATGACCAAAGCTAACTTTCAACAGTTCAAACCAGCCGAATCAGTCATTGCTTTATTCAGTTTTACAGTCCCAGCCGTCTGCGGTCGAGTACACTACTTCAAGTTCTGGACGAACGCCTCCAGATCATATTCCGTGTCGTACTGCTGCGAGTCCCACAATTCTTCCACCGCACCCAGAACAGACTCAGCGCTGCGACCAGTTGCGGATGTTGTTGCCGTTGACGACGTCTTTCCACCAGGCCGACCGGCAGACAACGAGAACAGATCCAGCAGCTGATCAGTTGCCATTGATGCAAGGCTGCGGTTGTCGGCATTCACAACGGTGTTTGCGATGTTAACCTTGAACTTCTGCAGCCTGCAGCAGGCACACAGCAACACAGCCATCATCGCCTACTATAACATATATGCCGAGTTACACATTAAGGGTAAGGTCAGAAATGTGTAAAAAAACTTGGTGTGTATAGCTCTTCACAAGAACCCACCTCAAAGCTACAGAGCACCACTTGCCATATGAGATCACACAATGTTACCTGACACCCTACACAGGTGAATTAACAATTAACCTCAGCCAGACAAGCTTACCCCAGCTGAGTTGATATTGGGGGTGAGACGGTGTATTTGATTTTATACTTCTGCCAAGTACATTTACATTGTGACAATAGCTGACACTATATCAAATTGTTTTCAGATTAGATTAGATTAGACAAAATTACTACTACTACCACTTCCACTGTGACACAATGTTCATTTTTTTTCTTTTCAAACACGCAGTTCTTTTCAGAATTACTGTACACTGTGTCCGGTAAAAAACTGACCCCCTAAACATCGTGCAATAAAAATGACAAATCTAAACGAATTTGAATAAAATTTCGTACACTCAATCTCCAATAAATTTCTGAAGTGATAGCCAAATTTCCTTGAAAAATATTATTTCTTACAAAAATTATTTAATGTTGAATATCGATAACAAAATATCTCCGTTACCAATATGGCGTTACATACTGCAGTCGCTCAAGCGAAAGTGGCGTTTGTTGATGCAATCAAAATAACGTAAACAATAACAAAATGGTGTTTTCTGCAGATGATCGTGTTTTAATTAAACTGTTGAGACAAGAGAAAGGGTATGGTGCTAAAAAGTTTGTCGCGAAATTTCCCAGCAAGCCGTGGACACTGTCAGGATTAAACAAATGCTTGCCTAATACTGGACACTTCACATTTTAAGGCGACTTCACAAAAGCCACTGTAACTATTGTTTGCATAAATTGATTCAACTATAACTTGGCACTTTGATTGCCAATAGATGATTCATTGTTGATGTAAAATTTTGCCAGAATTAGATGTTGTTTATCAAAGTTACGCAAATGTAACTCCATATTGGCAACGGAGATATTTTGTTATTGATATTCAACATTTTATAATTTTGGTAAGAAACAATATTTTTCAACGAAATTTGGCATTTGCTTCAGGAATTTATTGCGGTTTAAGAGTACAAAACTTATCCAGGTTCGTTCGGATTTGACATTTTTATAGCACAATGTCTAGGGGGTCAGTTTTTCACTGGACACAGTGTAGTTCAGATTAGTTCAGGTGCCAAGAATTACTTTTGTGAATTGCTGGACATGGATATTTTACTGGCAGGACGTTTCTTTTGCCCAAGTAACAGCATCAAACCACGAACAAACATACATAGCTGTAAATTCTATGCCCAAGAATCACATAACATGCCACATGACTTATAACTTTACAAACAAAATAATCAGTTATGCATACCCCATTATCTTCTCTTCAAGCGTGTTGCGCATTATCAAGCGGTACACATTCACGACTTTCTTCTGACCGATTCTGTGCGCCCGATCCATTGCCTGCATACCGACAGCAAGGCTATAATGGATAGCAGTAAAAATATACATAAAGTGATATACACCATAGACCATTAAAAACGTGCCATTTTTATTTTTTAAATAGCTTCGTGAAACACTGGCTGACTTTATTAAATTTTGGCATGCAACATCAAGAAAAAACTTGACGCAAAAAACTCGACATAAATGACTGTAGTTTTGGCCACCTCACTTCAATACTGTCGCTACACTACCTTGTGAAATGCAAAAGTCGTAGTTTGATCATTTACAACAATGAATTCATACTGGATATCGCATGCACCGGCTCAGAAATGGTTAACTGAAAAGCAACAAACATGATTGGCAACTACTGTATCTCGTTGCACGTGTCACATCACATTTTCTTTATTACAGCATGTGCTCAAAATGTCCTCCTTCAGCGCAAATGCAAGTGGCATGTTGACACCACTCACAAACAGCAGGCTCAACAACCTGCATTTCACAAGGTAGTGTAGCAGCAGTATTAAAGTGAGGTGGCCAAAAGTATAGTCATTTGCGTCAAGTTTCTTCCTGATGCTGCATGCCAAAAATTATTAAAATCGGTCAATGCTGCATGGAGCTATTCAAAAAATAAAAGTGGCTCGTTTTTTTATTGACCACACAAAGCTTATCTGCATTGAAAGAATGACAAAAACTGCAAACTCTCTAGCAAGGCTTATAACCACTCAAGTGCACTACTTTTCCAGAGACAGAAAAATGCTGTAGTATGCATTAAATAACCACCTTTATACTTAAGAATTAATTACTATTAAAATTAGACAGTGTGTATGTGCACTGCAGAGTTAACAAAAATGTGCATAAAATGGCAATGACAGAATGTCGGGTAAAACCAACCTCTTTTCACAGAATTCTGTAAATTATTTAAACTCAGATACCGTAAAAAAGACACATGCAGTTACGTCTGCATCATACAACAAAGTGACATTATATGAAATAATGAGATAAGTTTCCTAATATCTGCAAGATTCTCACCAAAAATGTATGAAAATATATTTTTTAAAATTTAAACTATGAAGAAAATACACAAGACTTTTCCTGGATAATGTGCACGATCGCAGACACACGGACAGTAAGACACAATGTTCAGACATCGAGCTGATAGAAATAGGTGGAAGCAGTTCAATAGACCTACCTGCAAATCTCTCATTGGATTCCAGTCATGTTCAATGAATATAACAGTATCAGCTCCGGTGAGATTCAAGCCGAGACCTCCAACATGAGTTGTCAGCAGCAGCATGTCTATTGATGGATCATTATTAAACCTTGCACACAGCCACAAATATACAGGGTGCGGCAAAAAAAGTAGCCCCCTAAAGTTTTTGCTGTTTTTTCAGCTTCAGTTCAGAATTTTAATTTAAAATTTTACAGTTTTATTCAGTAAAACATTTCACATCAAACTGCCAAGTAAAATATGATTCTGCTGAAAAACGACAAAGTTAACTAATGATCAGATGCCAAAATTTCATTGTCAATGTGAATGTTCGAAGTGTTCACCGCCAGCTCCAAGCTACAACACCAGCCTCCAGTCGCCTTATTTGAGAAATCTTTCACAGTCTTGTCGATCAGTCCTTGTGGCAGGTTGCCCCAGATAACCTGAAGCGCTTCCATGACTTTGGCGATTGTTTTCAACTTTGTTTTAAGCTTGCAGTAAGCCTCCAACATTGCATCCCACACACGATAGTCCACTGGGTTTACATTTGGCAAATTTGGAGGCCACTGGTCCTTTGTTATGAAATCTGGACAGTTGGTCCACAGCCCGTTCCGTTCGCTGTGCGCCATGTGTGCTGGCGCGCTGTCTTGCTGGAAAATGAACCCAGTGGGCAACCAGCGATTGCTTTAAAAAATGATAATTAAGTGATAATTTATAAACAAAATAAATTACTGTTTATCAAAACGTCACTGTGACGTCATTGGCAGTAATGTGGTAACTGGTTGTTGAAAATTAAATAGCATTTTAGCCTGAACATTTTTAATGCTGAAAAATCAGTAGGCAGTCATGTTAGAAAGTCTGTAACTTTGTCGTTTTTTAACAGAATCATATTTTACTTGGCAGTTAAATGTAAAAGGTTTCACTGAATAATGGTGTGAAATTTCACATTAAAATCTCAAAAGGTTGCTGAGAAAACAGCGAAAAACTTCAGGGGGCTACTTGTTTTTGCCGCACCCTGTAGATATGCCAGTCAACAAACCAGCTATGTGCTCAACAATAAAATTCTATGGATAATTGAGACAAATCATAAAATCCAACTTGAAGGTGTAACCAAAAACAGTTAGTCGTGCATAGATACTGCTGAATGACAGTTGCATGTATCACTTTACAACTATGCAGACATTGTGATAATGAGATAAACAAAAACATAGTTAAAATCTAGAGCACATTATGATGAAAACATACTTGTTGACAATGAAAAGGCGACTGCCTGCAGGTACACTACCATCCAGTCGCAAATAGGTCACAGTCGGCATTCTTGCCCTAACAGAAAAAAACAACATGATGAAAACACCAGCACGAGCAAACATGAAAATGAAATGATTGTATACATCGAGGGGCTTTTTTGGTTCCGTTCGTCCCCCCCTCTCTACTTACTGGAAACTACCTTTGACCTTCTCAACACAGAAAAACAAACCAGTTCACTGTTTTCCAAGTCTAGACATGCACTAACGACAAAATTGCTAAATATAGCATAAATTTCTACCACAGATACTGCATAAGCTTCTTAGTGGAAGCAGACAAACACCCAATGCACACATGAATGCTTCTAGCATATAAACTAGTCCTAAATTCCTAACTGATTAACAACCCGATGTTTAGACAAAAAGTTCATCCTGAGCCATAAGCTGATAGGTGGCACTGTTCTTCCTTTCAGTAGCCCTCAGATGACACCAGTTTACACTGCAAGACCAAGGATAGGAGGGGTGAGTGAGTGAGTAGGTTTAATGTCCCGCAAGACACAATATAGATCATTTTGGGGATGGCCTTTCCAGGCAGAATGCACACAAACACACACTGGAACGGTAAGTTTAATCTTTACAGAAACACAAAACACACAAACGGGCTAAAACTAAAATTGTGAGAACTCCATTATACACGTGCATATGTAATTAACAATACTGGTAGCTCTAATAATCTTCCCTGTTATCCTCCAGACAGTCATTAATGTGATAATGCTGTCTATCGGTGGACAGGGGGCTTGTTACAGACCGATGGTTTATCCACCTGCTGAAGGTCACCCATGCCAAGTACTAACCTAGATGGCAATGATTAAACTTCATTGACATTACTGACTAAACACAACCCACGCCACTAAGCCAAACCTCCACCAATGCAGCTAAGTTTCAATGTCCGCCTGCCCAATGTCCAACAGTATGACACCGGGAGATGCTTGCACAGGCTCTGCAATGCAATTCCAGGCCACCAGCATTACCACAGACATTTTCAGGTTAACACAGCCAAACTACAAACCCCTTAATCACAATTTCCAAGACTCAATAGATGCGGAACACTCTGTACACATTACACTTAGAGCGAGTGAGTAGGGTTTAACGTCCTACCCGACACAGTATAGGTCATTTCGGAGACGGCCTTTGCAGGCTAAATTGCACATACACATAATAATGGAACAAAAAGTTCAACCTTTACAGAAAGTTTAACCTTTATGAAACACAAAACACAAAAAAAACATTACGCTCAGAAATTCTCTCAATATGTATATAACACATACTGCAGCAAGTCATGCTCTACAATGTCGAGCATACTCTTGAGCTGACAGAATATGAGCACACGATGCTGATTGACAGCAGGTGCTACATCAGCAGCCGTATCCGCATCCGTCACACCGATACCACAGTCAGTCAATAGCTGCCTGCACAATACACACTGCAAACTGTCACACAGTTAACAATTAAATACAATACAATACAATATTCACTACCATATTCAATTATCATTCAACGTTCATGCCAATTTCAATCATAAGCCTGTAATGCAACTATATTTCTAGGGCCCACAGTTTTCTGCGGTAAATTTTGCCAAATTCCGTGGGCCAGTTCGCAAAATTCCGCAATTCACCGCCACAAAATTGTCCAAATTCTGTGGCTTACCACGACCTTCCGTTTGTGCGTAAACTGAGCTTTATTCTGTATAAAAAACTTCACAGTTTTTGGATGCTGGCATGGCACTCAGTTATGCAAGCAACATACAAAGGAAATTATCGATCTTTTTTTCTTTTCAAAAGTGCAATTTGTCAATTAGTCACATTGTGTTAATTTATGATTGTGTCGTATACGATGGTAATTATTAGTAAGGATGCAGTTTTAGGCAGTTCAGTTTGATTTTTCTCCGTGATACAGTTAGTCTGAAGCCGATGATCGTACTAATCATCGGTCATTTCTTAACTTCTGTAGAATTCCGCGAAATTCCACAGCAATATGAAAATTCCGTGGAAAAGGGCAAATTCCGCGGCTCGGCTCGAAATTCTGCGACCCACGGAAAACTGTGGGCCCTACTAATTTCCAATTGCTGGATGGCTCTTAAACGGTTATCCATAAGTAACTGCCATCTTCTGCATTTGATTCAAACATGACGTGATGGTAACGACAAATGAGATGCGAAATTCATCCAGGTTTTTGCGGCAAAATGGATCTGCACCTACATAACCAGAATGGTAACACTTGACAATCAAATACTTCCCATTAACTGAATTTATTCACCATCAGTCAATTACTCACTAGTCCACTTAAATCAACTTTAACAGTATTTCAACATTAATAAATTAAAGCTATAAAATTAGATTTACCAAAGTCGGAGATCTCATATTCTCAAATTCACACCGACCATTTTACAGTTGATTGGGTAACAGAAGTGAATGCAGCCTTTATAAACGCTGAGTTGCCAATAATCCACAAAAATTTACCTTCAGAGCACTGAGTCCATTCCACAGTATCCAGTAAATACGAAAAAGTTTGACAGCTAAACAGAAACTTATAGCAGTCGTATCAGGACATTTAAACTGCGGTGCAGTCAACTATACATAGTATTCACAAATGCAGCCACATACTGTAGAGCAACAAGCTTTGGTGCATGCTGAATGTCACGCAGTGAAGTGCTAGTATGCTGTAAGCGGGACGTGACACTGTCATACTGAGGATGTCGTTCATTGACTACCAGTGCCGGGTGACTGCACAGCTTGTGCAAGTACTGCAGAGCCTGCCACACACACAGCAAACTATCATTCGCATTGGACATCACATTCTGACTGGTTCGAAAACAAACAACCAGGTAGATGTGAAACAAGCAAATTAAACAGCTAAGTCACATTTGCCATTATCTCAACACCCCGGTTATTGTTAAAATCTCTGTAGCAGCCGCCTTGACTGTTCAAAATAAAAGCGAGTTTGTCTCAGTTAAACTGGAAGGCCATTCTACAGTTTTGGGTCCACAGCTACAAACACCTGTGTCTGGTGACGAAACAGTAACCAACTGAATGCACAGATGGGACTCTAGCCATCATCACCCAGCTACTGAACATAAGCACTGACAATATCACATAAATCTTTCCGACTCATATAGCACAAAAAGCCATCCATACAAATAAACATGTCGCACAAATTTTCATTTTTTATTTGTTCCTAGAAATTCACATTCTGCTTGAACACCCCTGACTAATTTTTCCTTGGACAACCTAATCCCACATTCAGCATCTTTCGCAATGCTTGATCGGGAGTGAGTGAGTGAGTGAGTAAGTAGGGTTTAACATCATGCCCGACACAGTATAGGTCATTTCGAGGACAACCTTTGCAGGCAAAATTGCACATACACATAATAATGGAACAAAAAGTTTAACCCTTACAGAAAGTTTAACCTTTATGAAACACAAAATACAAAAAAACAACGGAAACCTAAAATTGTAAGAACTGCCGATTATAATCGTGCATATGTATCAAAAATGGCAGTTCTAATAATCTTCCCTGTTTTCCTCCAGACAGTCATCAATCTCATAATGCTGTCTATTGGAGGACAGGGGACAGACAATATCACATAAATGTTTCTGACTCTTTATGTAACAAAAAGCATACAGCACAGAAAGCATTTTAATGGCTATCATCCATGCAAATAAACATGTCGCACAGATTTTCATTCTTTATTGTTCCCGGAAATCCACATTCTGCTTGGAAACCCCTGATTAATTTTTCCTTGGACAACTTAATCCCACATTCAGCATCTTTCGCAACGCTTGATTGATTCAGAAACATTTTCTTGTTTCACACTCCCAAAATATCTAAAAGATTTCAACAGCGTGCTAAAAAGCACACAATTGCAGGTAATCAAACAAATGATAGTGTGGCAAAGATACAAAACAGCATTATTCATCTCAACGAATAAATCTAAGATGAGCACATTACACAAACCTGAAATATGTGAATGTTGCTGGCTCCTGTTGACTGCTCATCCTGCAGCGAGTCTACGACAGACTTCTTTGCCTGCGACTTCGCAAAATCTTCATACAACTGAACCTACATGAACAATGTAACTTACAACGATCAGTCACAATCCACAAGCCACAGAGACACCAGAGAACAGATGTGCAGAGCTGCCAAGCATCTTGATACTGTCTGGTAACATGTTGGTTTTGATCAACGAAGTAACTTTAAGCCAGACTTGGTTAGTACTTCGACTGATGATTGTTCGCAGGAAGGTGAAACATCTCAGTATATAACCAGTGACCCAGATCAACTTGGTCTTCTACCATCCACGAAATATCAAAATAAGTATCAGCCAGACATTAGGAAGTCAAACAGGGACCATTATTCCAGCACACTGTTCTGTAGTGGCATCCCAGTGAATACAAGACAAAGTAGAAAGCAGTCAGAGCCTGCACACCTCCACCAAGGCAATGTTGTTCGCCAGGTGGCAGCACCATCTTCGGTTTTGCAGAGGTTTCCCTTATGCCCCATTGAAAGCAATGGTAACGAAAATTTTAAAGTGATCCAGAATCCAGGATTCCTTCCGGATCACCCCCAAAATTGAATCACTGGTAGTTTGTGCTAGTGCCGACATACCCTCAAAATTTCAGAAAGATCCGTCTGTAACTTTTTGAGTTATCTTGCTGACACAGAGACAAACAAACAAACAAACAAAGTGTGGCAAAAACATAACCTCCTTGGCGGAGGTAACAAGTGCAGTATTATAGCTGTTAAGCAGATCTGTAGCTCAAGCCATAATGGCAGCACCATAAACGTTGCTCTGGCTGTTACAAGACTGCATGTGAATTGAACTGCTGGCCCTAAGATTCAGCTTTAGATCATGGCCTGCCACTTAAATATAACAAGAACACGGTCAACAGTAATACCCACTAATAAACCGCCCGACAGCCTCGTCACACGGAAAGTCCTATCAGCTGACAGACATTAAAGACATCGATGGCAAAGTAAAATTAAAGTAATAAATATGTAACTGCTAACGAATGAATATTAGCCAACCTGCAGCTGGCTAAGTTCACAGTAGTAGTCTTGGATGATCTTTGGTGGCAAGTCATTCAGAACTTCATCCTTTAGTCGTCGCAACAGAAAGGGAAGAACCTGTCGATGAAGTGACTCCATTGCCAAGGCTCCTAAAATATACAATGGCATTTAAGTTTTATTAACTGTACCTCATAGATGTTGCAATTGCAATAAGCCTCTAATGGAGCTTGTACAAGTACAAAGAATCTGAGAGGTAAATGTTCGCAGGAGACAAATTCAAACAATTCCAACTAGTTTTAGTCAAGGTAGTTTACAAGCACATAAAATTTTAACAAATGAATCTGAGAAGAACTTTTCTGCACTTTTCATGAATCAGTCAGTCTATCAACAGATGTAGCACAGACTTTTACTACACATAAATGTATCACAGATCAGCTACCAGCTTCCTTGTCTTTGATCGAGCTCTTTGCATCGCGGCTCTGAAGTATCGAACGACCGTACGCAGCTTGAAACTCTCGCTCGGAGCCGAGGAAGCCAGGCATTAAGAAGTCAAACAGTGACCACAGCTCCAGCACATTGTTCTGTATTGGCGTTCCAGTGAGAACCAGACGATGACAGCAACTTAACTGCTTCACGGCCTTCGACAACTGTAAACACATCACTCACATTAACACATCCTACCCCATATGGTACTAAAATAAAAGAATATGTCAACCCAATGCCTAGACCTGTACAATCCTAACCCTAACCTTTGCGCTCTGTAATGAAAACTGGCAAACAAGTTACTCCAGCCCTGGGGCCAAATTTTCGAAACTTTCTTAAGATATTTTCCAAAGATCTTCCTATGTCAGATGATTTAGGAATTCCAAAGAAGTTTTCTTGTCCGAATTTTCAACGACTTTCTTTGCGTTTCCAAAAAACTTCTTCTTTTCTTATCTTCCTAAACTAGTTCAACCAATCAGATGCGCTTATACCGACCATGTGACGTAATCAAAACTTCTTAGGAAAACTTCTTTGGAAAACTTATCTTAGTACGTCCATGGGAAACGCATTTTACACACCGCTTCGTTTTTAAGTTGACCAAACGTCAATTTCCTTTACTTACTCATTGTTGATTTCACCACAGCATTACACAAAAAACCCATGACGTCACATATGACGTCTAAGCTAAGTGTCAACACTGTGTACTTTTTTGCAAATTTCGTTTTATTACACAGCTTTCTTCGTGTAGGACAAGGTTAGTGCTTTCCTATATATTTGCCTAAATTCTTCTTAAAAAGTTTCCAAAGAAGTTTCGAAAATCCGCATACTTTCTTTGGAAAAGAAGTCTTCCAAAGATCTTTCTAAGAAGTTTTGAAAATTTGGCCCCTGGAGAACATTCGCACCAATAAGTTTTTTTCTAATCTACACCTTTTAGCTCTAGTGTTAAAGCCCATGGACAGCATAAGAGACATTGCACTGAACAGACAGACATGCAAAACCCATGTTGCAAACTACAGGGTGGGCCAGAAAAAATGACCCAACTTGTTTTTGTCAGAACTTTGTCAAATCTCCACCAAATATTTTTGGCAGACAGATAGCCAAGATGATAAAATTATGCGAGGTACATTCATTCTCCACCTCACCCAATTTGTCAATGCACTACCATGTAAAATGCAGATGCTCCAAATTGTCACATTATGCGGTGATTATCAGTATCAGATTGTTCACCTTTTCATTATCAATTCGACAGAGGGTGCTACGTGATTTAATAATTTTGTGGGATTAAATATTTTACACTGAAAACAGCAGACAACAAAATAGCTGACTTATGAGCTCAAAACACATCTAATCCATGAATGAGTATTGCGATACTGATCAGTTGATAATTAATGTTGCTATCAGATATGGCATAATGTCTAAGCCATTGCGTACATTTTGGGCATAAATTCTAAATATTTGGAAGCATGTTGTTACACAAAAATTCTGCTAAATACACCACATTTCAGTTTATCGTGTGCTTAATTAAGTTGTTCGAACTTCTACGGTGATAATAACTAAGCATTATGCAACAATATGGAGCATCTGTGTTCTACATGGTAGTGCATTGACATAAATTAATGAAATGGACAGTGAGTGTACCTCGGATAATTCTATCATCTTGGCTGGCGGAAATTTGATGAAGTTCTGACAATAACAATTTGGTCATTTTTTGGCCCGCCCTGTACATAACAACCTGCAAACTACTGAAAACCAGAAAACAGACCACAACAGAATTCAAAACAAAGCCACATAATAGAAACTGTTATTCTGTACATAATCCCCAATCAAAACATTTTATATCCAGCAAAGATGACCAAAATGTAACATGATTATAAATAACTCAAACATGCAATTAACATAAAAACAAGAAAAGAAGCCAACATACTTTGGTTTTGCTGTTTTTAATCATGTGACCTTCATCCAGAATGCAATAGTTCCACTGAATCTTGCTGCAAAACCACACACGAGGTTCGTCACTAAGGAATAAGTAGAAAAACTGCTTTTCACACAAAAAAGTCATTAACTACACCTTTCAACTCTTGTGACTGAAGTTTATTTAAAAAACAGCTAGCAAAAAAGGCCATGGTGTTACAAAAATGCTGCTGAAATCTGACAACTGTTAAGCATCAAAAATTTTAAACTACTTACCAAAAGAAGTCGATGTCGTTTCGTACAACATCATAAGATGCCAGCACAACATTGTGTTTGCTCAGTTGCTTCTGAAGCCTTCAATTAACAAACAAACAAACACAGATGGACAGGTCATCACTTGGCACCAACATATATCACCATAGGCCATTCACTGTTAGCACATACAGTACATCAGACAACTGCATGTAATACTGAATGGATTAAACCAATTTAATAACCAAAAATTTCAAAAAACCACAAAAGAAAGGTAAATAACAGCTAAAGCATCACATGACAAATTACATTATTCACAGTATCAAATAACTAACAACAATCTCACTTAACTGCCAGCCTAAGAAATATTTGGCATGTCTCCTCTGAACATAAATATTAGTTTAGAATTTAACAGAGCCATACTTTGTGCAATAGACTGTTACTTGCTTGTGCTTTGCCAGACTTATCTCTTTCCTTCAGTCATTCACACTTCATAAATAGCAATAGATGGGTATATCAGCAGTAAGACCTTTGATTCAATTCTCACCAATATTTCTGCATGGTGCACCTAGTAAATCATGCTGGCAACTGAGACTACCTGTTCACATATTATACAATGCAATAAGCATGCTGAAGACTAATCCAGTATCATAATTTTTCTACTCTATTATCATTAATAAATCATCAAAACACTGACCAGCAGTCAAACAGCGAGTAATTCTGAGACAAAACGTCAACGAATAAAGCGTAAATTTTGCAAAAATGACAGCTATGACCTTAGCCTCTCAGCTGGATTGCCGACATAATGAAGTGGGTTGAGGTACTCGTGACCAATGAACTTTTCTATCTCGTAGAACCAATGACCAGTAACTGTCGGCGGACAGACGACAATAGACGGCAAAGGCCGACAATCCGCATTCCCAGTCTCCTATCAGCCAGCACAAATAACAATTTCTGTTCACAAATAAGTTTAATGCATTTAAAAGTTATGACAATCATCAAACTGTGCACACTAATGCATTTATGTACATTTCTTGTTTATGTAAATAAACATAACAATTGTTTTAAAAACTGCTATCAACAAGTATCTGTTCAAAATTACTTCCAAAATCAAGTCCTGAAATACAAATAGCAAAATTCAGTTAATGAATTATTGCGAGCAAATCACACGCATTTTTTCCAACAAAAATATTAACAGGAATTATGTTACTATTGAATAATCCAGCATCAGCACAAAACATCAAAGCCAGAAGAGGTATTGCAATAGCAAAGCCAGACCTGAAACGCCTGTGTCCGGTGGTAGTGGTCACTAGCAAGTATGCAGAGCGTCTGCAATGTTTTGCCGAGGCCCATATCATCACAGAGAATACCATGCAGTTGATAGCGAGCAAGGAATGCCAACCAGTTCACTCCATCCTACATCATGACATCAGCAACAGTACGTGATCCACTGAATTTAAAAGTGCCATCACGACAACTTTCACATTGGGTGAAACACGATGTAACGTAAAACAAAACACAAAATTTCACATCATGCATCAATATCAAATAAATGATAACCATTAGTCAATAATTAGTCATAATCAATAGTCATATATTAAAATCTAGATTCTGTTATATTCACACGTTCACTGAAGGAATTACGATAAACATCTCTTAAAACTGCAGTTACTTGACAGTGTCAAAACTGTAAGTTATTCCACAACAAATAATAAGTTGCTATATTCAACGTATGGCTATAAACAGATGCCACACACCTGCTGGTATTTACGAAGCTCAGCATTGATTGGTATTGGTAGCGGATAGTCATCAATCTTGTGCGGATCCAGCAGCTGTTCAAGAAAATGAGATTCCTTCTCCTTCTGCTGCAGCAGCGACTTGCTCAGCACAGCTTCAGATGCATCGAATCCATCCTTCTTCTGTCAAATTACACGCAGCATCAAAATGACAAGTTACAGCTGTTACTCATGAATATCGAAAGTTAAGGCAGGTACAACATACCAAGCTGGATTGTGCACCACATCAAGCTCCTTCTTTCCAGTCTATATAAATACCAAAAATATTGCATAAACCCCACCATTCACCGTCAGATGCACACACAAAGACAAACGACATTAGAACACTATGCCCTCAGCAAAGCCTACTAGTAGTGATTTAAAACATACAAGCACTGCTATGTCATTGATAAACAGCAAATTATAACAAAGACATGAAATGTTTTACTCACATCGAGTGGCATTAGTCGAATAAGAAGGCCAAAGCAAGTCATTGCCACTTGACGCACAGGTGTACACTGGTCGCTCATACGCCCGAGCACCGGTATGACAAGCAGCGTAGCATAAGGCACAATCTCTATACCAAGCTGGTCGATGATTACTGCAACAAGTTAAGAACCATCTCCAAACAAGAACTGTTGACGCACAATAACAAGACAATCATTCAGGCATTAATGATGCTAAAAATTAATAAATAAGCTCTTTAGTTTCATATTCAATGATTTCATATCACTAACAAATTCCATGTGAGAGCAGTGAGTAAGTAGGGTTTAACGTCCCGCCCGACACAGTATAGGTCATTTTGGGGATGGCCTTTACAGACAAAATTGCACATATACATAATAACGAAACAAAAAGTTTACCTTTACACAAAGTTTAAACTTTATGAAACACAGAAAAACGACCAACCTAAAATTGTAAGAACTGCCAACCATAATGGTTCATATGTAACGATAATGGCAGTTCTAATAATTTTCTCTGTTATCCTCCAGACAGTCATCAATCTCATAATGCTGTCTATTGGAAGACAGGGGGTCACCAAACAAGCACTGTTGATGCATAATAACAAGACAATCATTCAGGCATTAATGATGCTAAAAAGTAAAAAATAGGCTCTTTAGTTCCATATTCAATGATTCATATCACTAGCAAATTCCATGTGAGAGCAAATACTGAGTTTAAACTGACAGCAAATGTTAGCCGTGCATGCAAGATAAAGTAAAAACAAAAACAATGACCTGCGAGATCATGTAAATCAGAACAGACTACTCCTAAAATTGCTATCTCCCAGCCACGAGTGTTTCAGCACTGACCTCTGCATGACTAGCCATCTCAGTATTAACCAAGCCGAACACAAAACAACCCATCGACTAAAACAATACTTTACTGTTCAGCCTTGCAGGAATGAATACTGTCTGCAGCGCAAACTATAAGAGAAATCACTAAACACATACAATGATTCTTCGACAATTTTTCCAAGTCCACCTAAGTTAGCAAATGAATTCAAAGTAAGTTAACCTCACGACATTAATTCAATGTAATGATATTCGTGTTTCTTCAAGCAAAGTTCTACCGACACAACACATGACACAAAGCAATCCATTATTACGCTCCAGAAGTGCACATATGCCCATTCAACACTATGCTCTGATCGAGGATACATGCTATTGCCTCAATAGCCCCTTGTCGATGGAGAAGATTGTCTGCGGCACCAAGCAGTGGAACAACATGGCTGATCACTAGTTCCATCACACTGCTGGTCATAATGCGACTAAGCACGGCCAGACAGCGCCCAGCCATATGCCGAATGGCTGAGAGCGGATGCTCCAAGCACCGAAGCAGATTGTCAGCAAAAGACAGCAACTGGCCATCCAACAATAATCAACCACTATCTAATAGAGTTTGCACAATGCACGCATATGTACAACGAACTAAAAACAACAACGAAACGATTTATTTCATTGTAATGCAGTATACTCAAACCTGTGCAACAAAATACGAGTTCTCTGAGGTTCGCAGCACCACGTTCTGTTCTATGATAAACAGCAAGTGCAGTTGACGACGAATATCTCCAATTTTACTTTAGTTTATAGCATGTATGACAGAACCCAATAACAAACCCTTTGAGAAATCCATAGCTATGTGCTCTACGAAATAAACTCTAATTATATTAGTTACTCTGAGAATCTCATGGACTTATCTTGAAGTGTTCACAAACTATCCAATATCCACAACAAAGACATTCAGATTCAGTAATGGCACTAATAACAAGCCAAAGTGTTGTTTAAAAGAAATCTGAGTTAATACTCATGAGACGCACAAGAGCTTATGGCAGTTATTTTTCGCAGCTAATATCGGTTTATTTCCATCCATTTTTTTCACACTTCACTCTTCTGCAGCCAAAAATCACACAAAATCACTAAAATCTTCCATTTTCTAGGTTTAAGGTCATGCAAGGTCATTGATGTTGATACCATTAACAAGCACGTCACCACTGCTTGTTATGATAATATAGCCAAATTTTGCCAAAAAATCAGGTCATTCAACGCCATCTTACCTTAATTACTCCTAAGATAGAGTACCACAACTTTAAACCTTCCTATAAAATCTAAGTTCCATTTTATAAATTCTAATACCTATTCCTAAAAATACCCAGTCCTTTTGTCTTTCAATAGCCGTCAACATCATAGTAATCGGTGTCGTAGTTACTAAGATACCTTTGAATGAAGCGACGAATGTATAGCAGGTGCAACAACTTGCAACACGTGCAATGAGTTGATAAGTTCTTGAGCAATGTTCACATCACAATCATCCAATTTCAGTGAACCTAAAAATATGGAAAGTAAAAAGCCAAATGATACTTGAATGCTCAAGCATCAGCATGGATGCTTCCATTTACTGCAAGAATCAAAAAAAATATTTAACATGAACCAACATCATGAAAACCTCATCTACACTCCATAGTTTATTACATATTCAAATTCCATTATAATACTCTGAAACATTCAGTTTTTTTACACATGACCTTGCAGCGACCTTTACTTTAACCCCTTGACCTTTGAAACCTAACCAGTTAATCTCTGGTCTTTGCCACCTTACTTGCATGATCAACTGAAGTTTGGCAGAATTCTCTACACTGGCTTCAAAGGCATGAAGCCAACAAAATCTGCAAATGCACAAATGAACATATGCATGCAGTGGACATTCCAAACAGACAAAATGAAAGAATAATCCCTCTGTCAATATTACTTACTGCAAGAGAAGGCATAAAAGCAATGCAACTGCAGCACACAATATATAAGAGGTCTCAGATTAATCAGTTAGTTACCAAAAGTTAAGTGCATCATGAAATGCATGCAATCTTGATAAGATTTTTT
>Ga0209671_1001788_pt1 | contig 18667 bp, 13 predicted proteins | sample WorMetHERISLAND2_2_FD_187401 | JGI IMG/M metagenome (GOLD analysis project Ga0209671, IMG submission 187401) | Marine gutless worms symbiont microbial communities from Max Planck institute for Marine Microbiology, Germany - Olavius geniculatus... | ecosystem: Host-associated > Annelida >...
AAAAACATCTCCAACATTATCGATCGTACCTTGAATAAAGATTAACAGATTTTAATAATAATTGGCAGAAATATTTATAACACAACTGGCTATAAAATAAGTGTTTTAGTTTTTACCTCACCCAACGTCTGCTTTTGCACTACCTGGGGAAAGCAGACCAGGCATAATACGTGTTGAAATGAATGGAAAAACGTCAATAAATTCTATCTGTCCTAATTTGTGGGCCCCAACAGCAGGTCTATTACAAGGTTTGACTGTCCTGCAGCAGTGTGTCTACCAGAAAAAGTTTAAGAATGTTTGTAACGTCAAGAAGTGACTGGTAGAGCCTGTATTGGTCAGGAGCAGAACAATATCGATACTGCAGCTGTCAAGTGGGCCAGTGTACAAGTGTCATAGTGGACCAACACTTCAGGCAGTTTTACTGTAGGCAGTTGAAAAATGGACAACTGAATGAAATGTCAGCCACAGTGTCAGAAATGTGAACAAAATGTGTTTTACACGTTATGTTAATTGAGCAATCATGTCGCATTGAACAAAAAAAGTGATATTTTGTTTGTTCTATTTCCCCAGGTAGTGTAGAAACAGATGTTGAGTGAGATGGGAAATGAAACTGTTACTTGACGAAAAGTTGTCTCAGAAATATTCGTACCAAAAATTATTAAAATGCGATAATCCTTCTTCACGTTACAGTCGAAAATGTCGGGGATGTTTTTTATTGGGACACAGTGTAGAACATGTTTGTGCCACAAAATTTGTATTTAAATATATATTCACGCAAAACACAATTTTTTCCACAAACTAAAATAGCAACGAGCAATTACTTCCACCACATCATAGCCGAGGCGCTATGCCCACCCGCTGACTGGAGGAGACCTGCTGGACGTCTAGGAACAACTTGGCTCAGAACAGTTGATGAGACGTCCAGCCCCAGAACTTTGGAGTTTACGCTGCCTGGAGGAAGGCCAAGGATAGGGACATCTGGCGCCAAGTCATCAGTACGGCAACGCTCTGACAGGAGTCGCCAAGAAGAAGAAGAATTAGTTCCCTGCCCCTCTCAAGACATTAGTGGTAAAATGCGTTGATAGTTATACGTACGTTTTGGTGAAGTTATACAGCGACAGTCCGAGCCAAGCCGTGCCCAGTGTCAGTAGCAGATACAGCAGACTTGTCTCACGTAAACATGCGCTCAGCGGCACCGACGATGTGGATGTAGTGGTGCCACTAACGTCACTTTCTAGTCCCCCAGCAGGGTACCCAATCGTCACACCCGCAAACAACCGTAACGTCGCATTTTCTCCGGGCTGGCAGCCCCGCGAGTTGTAGTTCTCCTGAAAGTCTGTTCAACACAAAATGCGAGATTTAGCCTAGGTTTTAACAAGGTATCATAGCATTTCATGCATGGCAAACCTACATCAAAGCTACGGAGCGTCACCTTCCATATGGAATCACACAGTGTTACCTGCCAGCTGACACAGGTGAATGGGCCTTACCTTAACCCCAACCAGACAGTCCGGTACTCTATTTACCTACCGCGAAGGGATGGAAGGCTGAGTTGATCTGACTGTTGGTTATATATAAAGATCGTTTAGCTGTCCGCAGACAGTCACCCATCCAAGTAGCAACTACTTGATAGCGAGCCGATCGGGAGTCGAACCCACGACCTTGCGATCGTAAGTCGAACGTCACACACCAAGCCACGCATAGCAGTAAGCAAGCGAAAAATCAATCAGTTGTTCAATCAATCATTTATTATGCCAAAGACAGGACGACAATCGTACAAAATACACGTAAACTCATACAAAATACAACAAACTAAATGTACACACTAAACGAGTTCCAGACTGAAATTTTTATATCTTTAACTGATTGTAAGTACGTAAGCAAGTAAGTGCGACGACTTATGATGAAGCGCATTTAGCAGTTAGCCACAAAGCGCCGCGTTCTCAACAACTAAACAGAAATGTCTTCAGCAGCCGTTTAAACTGTTCAAAGTTAATGTCAGTTTGTCTCAGATGAGCTGGCAGACTGTTCCACAGCCTCGGACCTGCAGCAGCAAAGCATCTGTCTCCATAGCTGCTGCAAGTCCCTCTGACGACAAATGTCTTTGAATTGGAAAAAAACGCAGTAGACAATAACGTGGTAGACAATAATTCCGTGTTCACCTCCAATAAGATCAATTCGATCAAGCACCATACATGACAAAGTATAGTGGAAGTACACTATCAGATTTCTAGTGTACATTTTAACCAAAAATAAGTAAGCAGCTAAAAAACATTTGAGATCAGCAATATCTATTCAAGGTCAGGCGTTTAGGGTTAAAACATAACGGTCAAGTGTAGTTACTTACTGAGTACGACATCTCTAAATGCGTCGACGGCAAACGCCATTGAAATGAACAGCGAGAAAATCTCTTCAGTCGATCTGCTCATAATAGCAACAACACCCACTTTAGTATTACACTAATTCGCTTTAGCGCACACGATTTCGCCTATAGCTACTCATCTCTCCGCAGTGTGGTCCGTCGCCTGTCTGTTTGTCGTCTGTCACGTCCTGCTGTTTAAACCGTTGCACGAATTTATATGCCATTTGGTACATTGACAGGTAAACTAGCGGGTTTCAGTGACACGGGGGAAAATTGGGGTCAAATCACTCAGCCAGAACTTGCACTTGCCTACATTTAATTTATCATGAAGCAGCAACAATCAGCGACTTTGAGTCACAATAATCGTAATAGCTACGGTAGACTGAACATCCGTGTCTCAAAAACGTGCCACTTTTGTTTTTTTAATTACTTCGTAAAACATTAGCCGATTTTGACAATTTTTGGCATGCAACATCGTAAAGAAACTTGATGTACATGACTATGGTTCTGCCCAGCTCCCTTTAATACTGTTGTTACATTACCTTGGAATATTCCAAAGTCGTACTTTGGCCGTTTACGGCAATGAATTCATACTAGGTAACGCACGAATCGGCTCCGAAATGATAAACTGGATAGCAACCAACACGACTGGCAATAATTATAGTCTCTCTGAAAGTCTAGTTTCTCTATGATGTCGCCTGCAAAGATTATCGTTTCACGGAGTTATTCAACTTTTTGAGACACGATGTAAGTCGTAATGATTGGGAGGATGATTGATTACCTGGTGCACCATTTCATGAGTTTGCTGGCGTCGGTGACGGCATAAATGAGTAGAAAAAATGAATTCCAGAGCCCCGTGCAGGCGAACATTCCGACAAAATCCAACTCCCAGTCTTCACAGATGTTGTAGATCACTGCATTAAGATATTCAGAAACATCACTAGTCTTTCACTGGCCTTATTACTGTCCTCTCGGCGATAGTATTGTTTTCAGCATCGTGGCCAAGTTTGTTTCCCGTTTCTTGTTGTTTTTTTTGTTAACCGCATAACTCATTAACCGATGCACTTAGCTCGATTAAATTTTGCAAAAATATTCAGCTAGGCAACCGCAAGAATTCTATTGTATGTTAAGGTCAAGATTAATAATCAAAGGTCAAGGTCACAAGATCGGATTTGCGGATACTTAACCATTGCAAGAAAAGACCATGCTGCTAGGCAGGGCTAGTTAGGCCGATAGCTATTGGCCGACGCTGACGTCATTGCAATAAATATCGCAGCATGCTATGGCGACTACCGCGGACAGATTTAGCCTTGCGCAAGGCCTGACGGTTTAGTTATAATAGCCACTGATTGTGCAATAAAACGCCGACTTTAAATTGCGTCCGGGGCAGTTAAAAAATTGTCCGTAATTATTTTTTCGCTTATTGTGCGGCCGTCCAATTTAACGGAATTACGGGTATTGCTCGTCTGTTCGTCCGTCTGTCTGTCTGTCACGTACGAGCTCATAGCCTGAAAATAAAAAAATGCAGTGAAACCAAAATTAATGTAAACATTTTTCAGAGCAGGAATAGTCCTTAAGAGGCAAGGACCCTAAGCAAATTATTTGTGCATAGCTTATTAGTAAGTAAGTAAATAATTAAATAAGTAAATAAGTAATTTTCCGTTAAGTGGCACGTGACAATCGCGGAAGCATTACATAATTTTTTAAGAAAATAGTTATTAGTAATACACATATACAATAGACACAATAGTACTTGTAATAAAACAGTTATATGAGTTTATTTGATGACATTGACGTTTGTTATTTACCTTTAGTGTACAGCGCAAGCGGTGCGGTGGTTAGCAATACAACCATTGGTTGTCCGCCGAAAATCGTGTAGAGAAGGCCTCCAATAGTTTGAGAGTAAATCACCTTCTTTACGTCTGAAATATACCAACAAGTACAATAATCCTGTGATAGTAACACTGCGCCTTTTCGTGACAATCATATATACAAATTTGTTAAGTTTTTAACCTCAGAAATCAAGTCCAACTGCCTGTATAACTTTATACTTAGGGACGAGTTTTTTTAGCTTTTTTTAGCCTTTAAGTCGTGGTTTTTGCATTGCTTTTGTGGAATTTTTTTGTCTGATTTGTTCATGATGCAATAAACGATGATGATGATGAGGGTTTTAAACTAGTAATAACAATAATCTTGGGACTCAGTTTTTTTCCAGGCTATCAAAGTTGAATCATTGGGCCCAATACATGAAAAAACATTTACGTTTGTTTTATGTATTAACAGCTCTGCTTACTTACTTATCATGACAGTTTTTACTGAACTCGGGCGGAAGACCTCAGGTCGTTCACGGGACGACCAATAACGCACATTTTCGTTTACGATATTATATGTAAAACATTTTTTGCAGTTACTACACTGCGTTTCAAAAAAACAGTCAAAATTGTTTTTGTAATAACTATGCGAAATTTCCACCAACTTTGATAATGTTTGGCAACAAAATAGACAAGGTGATATAACTATGTAAGGTGCACTCATTTTCCACTTCGTCTCATTTATGTCAACGCACTACCGTGTGAAACGCCGATACTCCAAATGCTACAAAACTGACATAAAAAAATATAAACTACAAGAAATTTTATTAGCATGTGACCAATCTAATGGACTCCTCGCGCGCATTATTTGCTCCTGTATTCTTCTAAGTGCTTTTTTCATTCCTTTCGGCTTGTATTAAAGACCCGGCGTCAATTTGAGACAAGTCTAATATTATACTAATAGCGACTGGCGTCGAGGTCGTTATTGGACATCGTCTTTCCGTCTATCTGGCACCGTTATCAAAATATGGCGCCTCAAAGATAATGGCGTCACGACCTTGACCTTTTGGGGTCACGTGATGTCATCGGTCACGTGACCAATTGATCGCGGTGGGCGACTTTCTATGGGTGGTCTATGGTGACCATGCGTCTATCTAGCACCGTTATGGAGATATGGCCGTTTGAAGTTCTTCCAGGAAGGCTCTTCCAGGAACAGAGGTCGGTCGTTGATCGGTCGGTCGGTCCTCCATATTACACTAATCTCGTATACTCCTCTTCGCTACGTTAGAAACGTAGCGCGCGCGAGGAGTAAAAATCGTATAGAGATGCGCTGTAGTACTCGATTTTAAAAAGTAACGAACCGATCATGCCGCCGGTGTTGTTGTAGTTGAGCACACCGAGCGCTATGGACGGCAAAATGCAGGCGAAGTAGAGAAAGAACGTCGTCGATACCGTCTTGTGCAACGTATTCGCTCCGCACAGCCCTAAAACCGAACAAGGCATTATCGACTACTTTTGTAATCGATTAGTTACTAGGTACTCGAATGACAGTCAGTGTCCTGAGAATTTTGTTTAATATCTCGAAACAAAGTCGTCGTGGGTTAATAATATTGGGGGCAGATGGTGCAAAGTGCAAATTTGTAACAATGGAGATTACGCATGCTCGAAATTGTTATTTTGCCGCGAATGTCAGAAAAAAGAAGAATTACATCGAAAGTGTGCACCTTTGGAAGATAATTTTTCGACAAGAGGAAACTCTTTTGCCCCCGGCCCCGTGCCAAGACGTCAATGTATCCGGAATAAAAAAAACGCAGTACGAAGGAAGCACAGACCACGCAAAATACTTTGGCGTTATAATCATAATTTTTTGCGCCCGCAAACATATATCCTGCATATAGAAATGCAGTTAATATGAAATAGCATCTAAGCCACTCATTGGTGCAGTGATTAAGGTATTTTATCTAGGCATATGCATCTTTATTTTGCCACAATAATAGCAGTGAACACTTAACTAAGCTTAACTAAACATGAAAAAAATGCCACACAAAAATTTTCAGGATGCAAGAGTCACATCAACGTCGTATCGCTCAAATCCTTTTCGGCAATTCTAAAAAACAAACTGCACCAAGAGTTCTGGTTGTTAATAAACCTCGCCAAGAAATAATTGTGCTTCAGTTTCAGAATACCATTCGCAACAGATAGACTAAGGCTAGAACATTAAACATGTCCAGACATTTGGTAAAACATTCGTCGACTTTGTAATAAATATTTTCACAAAGCTACCATTTGCAACAAACAGCAACGACTCGGGTTTGGCTATTGTTCTCGATCAACAAAGTTGCTCTCAGTGGCGTAGCCAAAAATTTCAATCGGGGAGCCTCGATCGTCTCTCTGTTTTTTTCTCTTCCCTTTTCTCTTTTCTAGCTCTCCTCTCTTTTCTTCCTTTTTTGCCTTCCTCTATTCTCCCCTTTCTCCTTTGCTTTTTTATTTCTCCATCCCTTAAAAGTAAAACCCCAAAAATTCAGCTAGGTGGTCTGGGAGAAAGCTGTGAGCTCCCCCAGCGGGGTCTGGGGCGGAGCCCTAGCCGAAATCGAATTTGGTGTATTTCAGCTTTATAAGATGACATCTGGTGACAACAATTTTAATTTTTCTTGAGAATAAACTAGCCCAATTCGCTAATTTAGTGGAGTTTTTAAACGTATGATATGTTTGTGTGGATGATTGAGGAAAAGTGGGGCCTGGGCCCTCTGTCCCCCCTGGTTACGCCACTGTGCTACGCCCGGCCGGAGCCTGGTCACTACTTGGACGTGTGACTTTTCTTGGACAGGTAGGCTTAAACCATCTCGGTATATGACCAACTTCTCAGGTTGTTCAGAGATTAGGTGACACATTACAATCGCAGCTTGTCTGACGGCTGTTTATGGGCGCAAATCATTCATTATCATGCATCATGTCGGAGAAAGTGGTAGCCTAGTCAACGCAAGTAATGGGTCAGATACCATCGGTGTAGTCGGAGAGATAATGCGGTAAACGACGTCGTAGGTCAGCTCGTAGGCCGCGGGCTAACCAACAGCTACCGGTGCTCGCCCTCGTCGTTCCACGGAGGGATGGCCAGGCTGAGTTGACACAGCAGCTACCGGTGGTCGTCGCCGTCGCGCCGCTGTTGTGTCTCTGCCGCGCACAAAATCACAGCAAAATAGCACATATCACGCAACGCTCACTACTCGCTGATGCCGCGGCCCGGAGTGTGATTTTCGTTATTAACGAAAACAAAAACAGAACGCCCAAAGCAGGCAGCGCTGAACGGCGAGTGAACGTGAAATACACGTAAACTGAACAGGGATATGCACGAGACTTTTTGAGCCGAGACCGAGACGACACGTTAGTACGTTTCAAGACCGTGACGTCGCGACCGAGACCACATCTGCGGAACCGACGTCAGAACCATGCTGCATGACTGAAACTGGCCACAGCGAATATTGTTCGGACTCTGCAAAAACGCGTACAAAGCGACGTAACCGAACTGAACTGAACTGACACGGTTTAGTTTTTGACGAACTGGACGATAGGCGAGCAGGTCAACGCGTATATGAGAGTAGTCACGTAGGCCACCGACGCCGTCAGACGATGCCTACTGTAACGCATTGCTGCCTGTCCATTAACCAGCTCGCTAAAAAGTAAACCACGTCAGTTCATTTCAGTTACGTCGCTCTGTATGCGCGTTAACATTTACGACTGTGTGCGTAAAAATGCGTACAAAGCGATAAAAAAGAAATAAAATTGAATAAAATTAAACTGTGTTCAAGTCTTTTAATTTTATTTCACTTTTGTCGTTCAGTACACACGTTGAAACACAAATAAAATGAATTAAACTAAACTGAAAAATTGCGGCAAAAACTATAACGATAATCTTTAATAATTAGAACGAAAATCTTACTGAGCCACTGGTTAGCTCACACCTGTTTCATTATACGACCGATGCTTTTACCCGCGAAAGGATGGCCAGGCCGAGTTGACCCGAATGGCTGTTTCATTATGACCGATGACATGCCAAAGACGTATTCTTGGTGTTAGATGGAATGACTTCGTCACCAACAGGGCTGTAGCTGACAGTACGAATCTGCCAAGTATACTCAGTACCATAGCCGCTCGCCGTCACTCCTTTTTCGGCCATATTCGCCGTTTGCCCGCCAACACACCAGCACATAAGGCCCTGAAGCTTGCAGTGGACTCCAAGTCTGGAGACATACCACATCACGACTGGAATCGCCCCGCTGGCAGACCACAGACTACATGGATGAGTCAGATCGTACGGGACACCGGACTCACTGCTGCTGACGCATAGGCTCTTGCTGACGACTGGTCAACGTGGAAAGCGCTACGACCCACAGCTGGTTACTCGCAGCAGTGAGTGAGTGAGTGAGTAGTCACAGCAATTACAGGTCCATTAACAGAAAGTTTGGTGACAGCTACAAAGTGCAAATTCAGCTTATATGATAACAAGCAAAAATTACGGTACAATGCAGGCATCACATGCATATTCATGCATTTCGCTGCTAACTGTGATCTTCACAGTTTGATCTGCAAGTCAGCAAACCGGTTACTTCTGCGCCGAAAAACGTTCGCACAAATGTTGTTTTTTGTCTACGCCTTTTTGTTTTTGACCTTTAAAAAACCATACGCCAAATGGGATCAGATAAATGGATGGACACCTGAACAGATGAGAGAAGAAGAATGATGCAAATGAATCTTCACCTTCAAAAAACATTCAAAATGTCTCGTGAGGATCACCATAAAATGTATATGAAAACGTGTTTCCATCAGGTCCAGCACCACCGCCACCACCTTTCAGGCCTTCCTCGCCATACTTGTCATAAATCTCACGTTTCTTTGAGTCACTCAGAACATCATATGCCTCCGCAATCTCTTTAAACTTCTCCACACCAGCAGACTTGTTCTTGTCTGGATGGTATTTCAGTGACTACTACACCAATCGAAATGCTTGATTCATGGCGTGCTTATATGGACGAGGTTTAACTTGTAGATTAGCAAACTCTGGTTAGTTTTTCCGTGAATAAACTCGACAAAAGTTAACTCTGAACTTAACCTCGCAACCAAGAAGACTTAGATTAGGTAACCTAAAAGTTAACTTGGACATGAATCAATCGGCCCTAAGATGTTTAAGTGCAGTGCAAGTAAGTAAGTAAGAGACCTGAGTGGACGGCGACCTTCCTGATGACGTACTGACTGAGTAGACTTAACTGGCGAGGCACGGCCACACTCCCCGAACTCAGTCCCAAACCCAGCCGGCCGTTGGTAGCCTCACCACACGCATACACTTTGCCATCCTGCGTCACTGCACTCACCAGCCAGACACAGCAGCAGTTCAACATTCAGTCAGTGAATGTGGGAACGCAGAGTAGCAATCGAAACAGTAGTAGTAACGTTAAAAAAAGTAAAGTCCTTCCCGAGCCTTACAGCCCATAGGGCGGCGCTGATCTCCGTTTCCTAAGGCCCTCAGTCAGACACCAGTTTTTACACTGCGAGACCACGGATACGGGGCCAGTGTATCGTGCGATGTGCTTGTTTACGTCTCAGCGGTGAAACCGATACCAAATTATACTGCTTGGTGACAGGGGCACATGTGTGTGAACAACTTGCCTAAGGTCGTTACCCGGCAGTGTCCTGGTGCGGAGTCGAACCTGCGCCCCTGTGTGACATGAGGATTACAAGTCCGGCACGTTACCGTTAGACTACTGTTAGACTACAAGTCCAATGTAATCTAGTAAAAGGTGGAATTGTTGTCACCAGTCCATGCAACTCCTCGTTTCTACTCGCCAGGTGGCAGAGAGTCACCAATCCAGATAGAAACTGGGCCTACAGAGCAACTTCATTGAAAAAGATAAGGTGTTATCCACTACACCAAACAATATTACAAAAAAACAAACCCAAAAACAGATACACAGACAAAGATGACTACAATTGCACTGTAGATGTAATAAAGAATAGTATAAGTTAAATGGATATTAATCAGAAAACATCAACAAACCACAGAAAAGACTTTTTGATCCTCCGACGATCTGAACACATTTGACTGAAGAGAGAACTTCATTCAGAGTTGGAAGCTTTATCTACAGCAACCAGCACATCACTGAAATAAATTAAACTCAAATGAAATGCAACTGAATAGTTAAAACGACACAGCAGAGCTAGTATTCTATTCCAGCTCCAGCAAGTTCATAATATTGTCAGTTATGGTCAGGAAAGTATTGCTGGGCTCATATGGCAGAGAGGAAGACCTTGAAGTGGCTTTGTGATTAAGGCAACCCTGAAAGATGGATTAATTGATACATATCACAGATACACTAAAAGAGTTGGATGTGCAGTATCACTAATTAGACTGAAATAACATTGCTAGACTTTCACAAGATGACGTAACATTCAGCAAGATTGTAAACAGCCCCAAGGGTTGCTGGCATAAAGACAAGTAAAAAAGAAAAAAAAACAAAAACAAAAGCATAAAAATAACAACAAGAAAGTGAAAACTTTGACAAAAATAATCAGGCAATGTTCACACACAAACCTTGGAGCCTTTTGGTCCACCAAGCTGGTCCTTGTCATTAAGGCCCCAGACAAAAACGTTGGTTAGTATCTCACGAGGGCCTCGTGATGAGCCGCCTGACTGTCGAAGTAGCCTCAGGTCCTCGATGTTTTTCATCAGTTGATCATCCATTGTGGTTGCAACTGAATCATCCTCGCCATCAGACGCTAGGTAGGACAAAGCGTTCACTATCAATGCGTCGTTGTCATCGTCACTGCATAGTCGGCCACAAACCGACAGACCGTGGACCTTACAGTCAATGCCGCTGCTGCGACACTGGCGCACGGCTATCTCAATCATCCCATAGTACTGCAAACACGCACACATGCACTCAGTGCAATGGAACTTGAAGACTCAGCTGAATACTTAATCACTGTATACTTAACCACTAACCAACCACCAAGTCAACTCAGCTTGGGCAATGGGCATCCCTTCGTGGTTAGGTAAAATGAGCTGGAGGTGTGAACAGGCACAATAATACATGCTCTTGCAGTGTAAGCTAGTGTCTGGCTCAGGGCTATGGAAGTGGAGCTCAGCGCCACCCCAACAGCCTAGTGGCTCATGAGGGACTCTGCAAATGTAAGTAAACCACATATACAACATTACGCTTTTGTTTAATATTTTCGAAGTTGCTAAAAATTAGGCTAGTACCCAAAGCAAATTTTTTTTACAAACTTTACAGCAGAATTTTCACAGCACAGATGCATTACCCATTGCCTAAAGAACAGCATCAAAGAACGGTAAGATAAACTACATATTACTACGAAACACAATCCTTTTCATTACAGTCATAAATGAACTGAACAGTCTTATGTTAAATTATGAGGCTATGAAATTAAATATCATATGTCCATTTGTTTGTATCAGCTGGATTAAAATATCCAGATCGAAAGCTCACTTGGTATGTGGATTTTTGTAAATGTTTTCTGCGACATACACTAAGCACTAAGGTAAAAAAAAATCAAAGGCCAAAGCAATATACAATTAACAAAATACAATGAGATGAAAACCTACAAAGATGTACCAAGGTCCAAATAAACAAAAATATTAATAAGTAAGTTAAGTGAGTAGGCAACCTGTGTGATATTGTCGAGCAGCACAACACATCTGTCGCTAGGGTCTACAGTGACAGTTCGTAGTTCACGGAGCATAGGTATAGAGCTGCCTGCACTGACAGTCAACAGCGATGGCATGTAGCTTGAATCACTTGGCTCCACAGACATTGTCAGCAGGCTCACTAACACGTCTGGCTGCATCTCCAGTCGAATCCAGTGCTGCCACACCACAGTCACAGGCAATGACATCCAAAGACGTTAAATATTCATTGCTAGACTAGAAGCTCGGTCTTCCGCAGTGGCACCACCGAACAATGCCCACTATACCACAATCACGTGACCAGCCGAATATGTATCAGATGGTATAAATTTTTGACTCTCATATGTTCGGCCCATATATCAAATTTCGCTTCATATTATACACAATTTAAATAATTTCAACTTATCGTATGGTTACTTGAACGACGTTTACTGTGGTTACGTGACTTCAGTGCGCAGAAGACAGCCTGAAAATGAATATGCAAATCCGTGTGACAGCCTAAGTCACGTGGCTATGGTATCTTCCGGTTAGGCTGCGAGTGTGCCACAACGTGATTAGACACTAGCCCATAGGCTGGCAGTCCAGGCTATTAATACAACGTCCTTGACGACATCAGCTTAGTGCAGGGGTCTCAAAGTCATCTGCATATTCGAGCCGCTTTGGCAAATATTAAGTCAGTCAGCAGGCAGCACTATTTTTTTAGATGTGACAAATGCATTAGTATTATTGTCATGTGCTCATATCATCATATGCACTGTGCAGTAGATGGTTAAAACTGATGTTTAGTAGACTTGAACTTATTTCAGGCTATCCATTGTTTCAAAAAAACTAGTCCAGATGATCGCTGACAAACTTTGACTGCTCAGTTTTTCAGCATTTGAAAGAAACCAGTGTCGACGTTAAGCTAAGAGGTCTGGGGGAGAGTTCCCCCAATGGGTCCAGGCAAAGCCCAGCAACAAGATAGTTTCTAGTAAATTTTGTGCCAAAAATACTGTATGTGGTGAACACAGCTGGCAAATGCCGGTAAAGAATAAAACGTTTTTTATCCAATTTTTCGGCATTTTAAATAATTAACCGTGAGCCGCAGATAATGCGTTCGTGAACCACATGTGGCCCGCGGACTGCGAGTCTGGTCTGGGGTCGTATGCATAACAACGTCTTAGTTTACGGCAAGACTAGCGGCTATATCGGGACTAACAAGTCCGAGACTAACCAACAAAGTTAGTCGATATGCAAAAAGACAACATAGCGGTCGAACTAGCAAGTTTGAACGTAGTGATGTCGGGTAATTTCATTCTGGAATTCCCTAGCATGAACTCGCCCATTCTCACATTGACGCATGCATGGCAGGCGCACATCGGAAAAATTGTTGTCTGCTCACTCTGCTGCAGCCACGAGCCAAACATTAATATTCATGACGTCTGTGGCCTAGGCTAATTACAGCTACACGTGCAGGAAAAATGTGCAATGCAAAAATGTGGGAACAAAATCAGGCAATAAATGTTATATTTGTTAAATTTTAATACTAAAATTGTGTTAGTAATATATATTGGCTAGCCATAAGTGCTGAATGACACAAAATGTATTAGCAAGTGCCGTAATTTTGTCGTCAACGAATTTATTTACGCCAGACTAAACCAGTTATGCCTGATCACGAGGGAGACTAACTTAAGTCCCTTATTTACGCCCAAATTAGCGATAAGTCGCCGTTATGCATACTAACTTAACAGTTAGTCCATCGTAACTCCGATTTAGTCCGAGACTAAAGTTATGACGTTATTATGCATACGACCCCTGGTGCATATCTGGTTATACTGCAAATCTGATCTTTAACCCCAAAACATAATCAGTTCATTTTCATCCCAAGATCCAATACTAAGGAAAGAAGCTTGGTGGTAAAAATCCATCAATGCGCATCCACGTAATTGTGGAGTAAAAACAACATCCTTGACGAACATACAAAGAGACGACATCAGAAATAATGGCTCTGGCACTAGCCGACGGTGGCAGAAACTAGAAATGCGCATGCACACAAACAGACCTTGCCCTGGTTGCCAGCGCTCTGCCAGTAGCCATCGTGGCCTTCAATCAGATTCGGTGCCTGATTGTCTCGCGACGAGACAGTCAGGTGCTTCACACACTTGTGCCAGTCATCAATGGCCGAAGCTACACCACCAGCACTGACCACTGACGAGCGCTGCTTACCAACCAGACGTCCCGGCAGCCCCGCAAATACTGACATTTGACCTACATGATACCGAAACAACACAGTCCAAATAATCTGCTAGTAGAACCATGATGGCAGAAAACAAACTGTGAACAGTTCACACAACTAATAAAGACGTTTCCACGGTATTAAGAAATCATGCTGATTTGCAAAAGTTTGTAAACTGAACTTGCAAAATGCTTGCAACTGCTAAAAACGCTTCCATGGTGTCAAGAGATCATGCTAGTTTGCAACAGTTTGTAAGCTGAACTTGCGAAACAGCTGGCGAAGAAATCAGACTTTAAAAATTTCCAGACAGAACGCATATTACATAAACTTACAAAAAATTACAAAAAATTATCTTCAACTAAGGTGCCGACTTGAGAGCGGAACTTAAAAGAAACTGTGGAAAAAGTTAGGCAAATGACATAAGACAATCCACCAACAAAAGACAATCCACCAACCTGAGTCCATGATTCTGTTGAACGGATGAGCATGAGATCGACGTGACTGAAAACAGTTCTCACAGTAAATGAATTCCGTTGCACACTCACTACACCGATAGTGCACTTCACTGGTGGCAATCGCTAGCTGACAACCGCTGCAGCTGGTCAACATAAAACATCCAGCTCACAGCTGCAAGATCAGATGCACTCCCTTGCTAGTTAGTAAGTGAGTGAGTAGTTTCTCAATGGCACATCAGCACAAAATAGACCATTCAGTGCCACAAATGGCTAGAAGCTATCAAAAAGCGTTTAACTTATGTATTAAAAGAAACCATTAAAGCTTGGCAAGATCGAGGCTAACATAAAAACAACATTATATTATATACAATTGCAAAAGTTAACATCTGTAATGCAGCTTATTAGAATAACCACTTAACGAAAGCAAATAAAAAGTATTAACAGTTTTGACCTCAGAAAAGGAGTGACTTTTACTCTTAGCTATCTACGTAAATCACCCACCACATAACAGAAAAACTGAAAACAGTAAAAAAAACACAACATTCGTCATTCGGCCAATGTGTCAGTACAGATCAAATAAAACCTTTTCAGTGCTTAAGATGATAACTGGCCATCAAAAAATACTTGTTCTTCCAGCCAAAAATTGAAGCACGGAAAAGCAATAAAAGGAGACGAAGCAATAAAAATAGAGAAAAACAAAATAAAAAAAACAGAAGGACGACATAAAAGATGGTATGATATGGCACAAACCAGCCAGTTGCTGAGGCTACAGAAAACACCTGCTCCATCTCCGAGATTGAGCCTGTCCAGTTCGGCTGCTGCGGAAAATTCACAATCAGGTCTTTACCTCCCGCCAAGATAGCTAACACAGAAACCATAAAAAACATACTACAACTTACTCAGGGTGACATTTGAATTATTTCAATAGTGCTATAAACATAATCTTGCTTGCTTGGTTACTCACTATCAGGCAAATATAGTAAAACTGTCATATACTACAACTCATAGTTTTTAACTATGGAAATGTCGAAACAGTTATGTGATCATGCCCACATAGCTAACAAATCTGGACAGAAGACATAAACACATAGGGGCCAAGAAATCAATTGGCATGCAAATCAAAGAATCAAATTTAAGAATTCCAAATACTGAAGTGAAAAGAGAATCTGAGCTTAAACAGACTGGTTGCACGTGACAGTTTATTCCAAATCACAACGTCTTCATTGTAGTAAAGGGAAACTTCCAAAATCCTTATAAAGTAAAGACTGCAAAACTGGCACGGTTGGGCATACAATTTTTGCAGAAAAATGGTGCTGGACCCAACAGAAAAGCAACACAGGGGTCAAACTAAACATCAAGTTGACTGAGTGGCTCGGGGCAAAGAGTCAACAAACTGCTGGCTAGATCAACTCAAACGGACTCACACACCGGTCTAATGCACTTACAGAAAACTGTTTCTGACTTTTGGAACAAAAGAATATGTTCCGAACATGTAACTGACCAGTGACTGTGCCGATGCTGTTGCAAGTGACCGAGCCCCACTTGTACTTGGGAGTCTTCACGGTTGGTTTCACTCGCACGAGGTCACCGACCTTTACTGATGTGAGCTCTTGCGCTGCCACAGCAAACACATTCAACCAAAAAAATAGCTTGAAAACTTGCAAATAAATGAACAGCAATAATGTCATCATCAACAGCAATGTCAACACTTATCAGTGCAATACAACAAAAGTTAACAGATGAATACAACACTTAACAATGCACAAGTCCAAAAGACACAAGGTCCACTTAATACTGCTAATACTGTAGTCCCCAGTATTTTGTTCAGTTCAATAAATTGTAGTTCCCCACCATGGTCTGCTAACTTGCCACAGTGACGGGGCTTAGAGCTCCAAAGACCTGAAAGATTTCTAAAATATGTAAGCGAGAAGCCAACCAAGCACAGACCAGCTTTCCTTAAAGCAGACATTTTTCACGTTACCAGTGCTAATGTACTGATTAATCTTTAGCATTAATGCCTATTTCGACTTCACAGCTGTTTATCTACGAGTTCACAGCTGTCCCCACAGCAGCGACCTTTGCAACCTTTGAGAATATTCAGGGATGATGCACACTCGGCCAAACTAATACATCCTCAGGCTCAGTGTTGGGCAGATGTAACAGCATGCCCGCCCTGTAGGTAAGGTAAGGCAAGGTAAATTTTGGTTTTAAAATCTGAACTGAATGAGCATTACTATATGAAAGGGCAATAACACTAAACGGATTCAGTCAGAAAAAAATTATTTTTACATTTCTAAAAAAGAACGAAAAAACCCAGAACCATGGTTGCTTGAAAAGGCAAAAAAATAAGAACAGTGGCATTATCACGAACAATACCCATCAGTACAAAGAACTAAACCAAATGTATTGATGGACAGCTAAAACTGACGTTGACATAACGAGAATGCTCTAGCAAACAAATGACTGCCAACCAACCTGATGCCGTGGGCAGTGACACCATCTCGACGTGCACATAGCGAACCCAGTATGTACTGCCCTTGCGTTGCCAGTCAACTTGGACGTTCAAGTCGTGCAAACCATCACGATCCAGCTACACAACACAACCACGACAGAAACTGTTGTCAACATCACATCACCAAAGTCAAAGGTACAGCTCCCATCTCAAAGGAATGGAGCATCACCTGCCATATGGGATAACACAGTGTTACCTGCCACCCAACACAGGTGAATGCACTCTACCTTAACTCCAGCCGGGCAGGCCGATACTGGATTTGTGTAGCCCATAGGGATGAAAGGCTGAGTTGAGATGGGTGGCTGGTTATCTACCTGGATGGTTCACCTCTCTGCAAACAATCATCCAGCCATGTACTCATATGGTCCACCCAATCCAGCATAATGCCATTTCAACAATCAATACCAACGACTTTTTCTGAACTCATTAACCTTTTAGGCTGTTGAAAACATCAGTGCATAAGACCATAATTTCTCACAGAGTTATTTAGTTACTTCAAACATCTCATGCCAAAGAATAAACTGACATCGTTCTATGACATACTTTCTTCTTTCCTTGGAAAATTTGAGTGCTGTAATAATAGTAACAAAAAGCTGCACTCACTTTCACCACTGTTCCGATGTCTCCTTCACGCACTTCCTCGTACGTCTGGCAGCAGCGAACTCTCATGCCGACCGCTATGTGTTCACGCACATACACTGCGTACTCATCCACGCTTGAGAACTTGGTTCGGCGTTTGTACGTCGTCGTTGTCATTGACACCTAAAATTACATAACAACAACACACGAGTTAAAACAAAAATTATTCCTCTTGTTGTTGCAGTCACTTAGAATTACTAAAAGGCCAAAATTAAAGTTACACTTTTTACACTACCTATCAAATCAATGACGTTACATAAGCACTTAACACAAACTAATACGAAAGCCCTGCTGTTGCTCAGTGCCATCTGACAATAATTACACTGACAGCAAATATATTCTATTTTAAAAAATCGTGCTCCGCATTGACAAAAAGAACTGTCAACTGGAAACAATGGTGCTGAGTACCAGCAATATCCTATACAAGTGCTAATGCTATGCAGTTCCATACCAACAATCCAAGGCTTGTAAATACATCTTAAATTGTTAAAGCTCTAGCACTAAGCACTGTTATGTTCCTGCCCAATGGTACCTTGAGTCCTTGACCTATACCCTAATAAATTCATCTGTCCCAAGATGCACCAATGATAACAAGAAGCCCAGTTGTCACCCGTACCGGTTGTCGGTGACCTTCAAGTTCACACAAGGTCAAAGATTTTCATTTCATCTGAAAGGGCGTATGCTACTTTCTATTAGTGATTAATAGTAACCTTGGCCGTATCTCTCACCATTTCCGAGATACGGCCAGTTTTCTGTTGAAAATGCACATTTTTCCTATCCCCCATCCATTCAACCCCAAAATTGAAAATGCTCCCCTTGCACTAAATTGCAGAAATTTAGAATGCCTAAGTTTAAGAGATGTGGCTAATTATTTGTGTAAAAAGTGTTCCTCCTCGATCTAACGCTCAAGCACAATATATCCATTACCAGACTTGTAACAAGTCCAGCAACAGCCAAGTCCAAGTCCAAGTCCAAGT
>Ga0209671_1001790_pt1 | contig 18660 bp, 12 predicted proteins | sample WorMetHERISLAND2_2_FD_187401 | JGI IMG/M metagenome (GOLD analysis project Ga0209671, IMG submission 187401) | Marine gutless worms symbiont microbial communities from Max Planck institute for Marine Microbiology, Germany - Olavius geniculatus... | ecosystem: Host-associated > Annelida >...
GCTACGACGTCCACTCGCAGCGCATGCTGGGTAACTTAGCGCAACACCGCAAATTGAGGTCACTGTCAGCCAATCAGATTGGCATAAAGTAGGCTCAGTTGACGGCGGATCCGCTAATCGCCGATCACGTAATTGGAGATCGAAAATCCATGGAAAAACGAAACACAGTTGATCGACGATCAATTCTGAACATCAAGTTAATCGGAGATCAGTAAATCGGAGATCAAATTTGATTTGATTGGCGATGGAAAAACCCCACCTAAATTCTTTATTTAAGTTTGTGATGGAAGCAGTTTAGAAAGAATTTTATTTTTTATGTTTATTACGTTTACGCATGCTTGTAAGTCAGATACATGAGTGACTTGAGTTAGTGAGTACTTGGTTTAATGTCCCGCCCGACATAGTGTAGTTCATTTCGGGGATGGCTTTTCTAGGCAGTGCACATACACATAACCAAACTGTTTGCCCGGTGTTATAGCTGTTATGAGTTTGACTAAGAACATCTCATTGCATTGACTACTACGTGACTTCACTGTTATGCTTATTGTCACGTCTTCTATGTTCTTATGTCTTAGGACTTAACGCCTCGTTAAAGTTCATTCATCCGTCATCATCATCATCAGTGTGAAAGTGGAACAGAATGTTTAATCTTTACAATAATGAAACAGTCAAGAAGAAAAACCTAATATGAAACACAAAATGCATAAATGATCTAAATTTAAAATAGTTAGAACTCCGCAGTATGATTGTGCTTGTGTAACAATATTGGCAGTTCTAATAATCTTCTGTTATCCTCCAGACAGTCATTATTCTGAGAATACTGTTTATTGGAGGACAGAGGAGGGAAGTTGGATACTCTGCCTTTACACTGCCAAGCTATTTGGATTTTGGACTGTTATATTTTATATATGTTTATGTTTATTGTTTTTGTGAACGATGTGGTTGTGAATATTGCAGCAGTCTACAGAGCTTCCATCTGCTATCAACCAGATATTGAAAAATTGACCTCGGTTGATGAACTTGAAATTGGCAAAGTTTGTACCTAATGTCATTCTAGTTATACATTGTTTACATTATTATTACAATAAACATTGTTTATTATTATTTTTTAAACCGGTGTCGCAACGGTTAGCTATAGCAAGTGGAATGGAATGAACATCATCATATTGGTTAGCCAACCGAAACAAAACTGTGGTGCAACAAATTCGAAGTAAAACAGTGGAGTAAAACTGTAATTTACAGTACTGTATGATTATCATTGCTGTCAGACATTTTTAGACCTATAGCAGGCTGGTTAAAAGCTTGCCAGAGCTTAGGTTTGTCTTCACTCCTAGTTTGTAGCTTTACTTACTTGTATGATATGTAGAATGTCATACCGCTGCTTCCACAAATTCCACTAATTTGATTATTTGTGAAATTGCTAGGTAATAAGCCAGCTGTATGACAAGTTGAGATGCCAAGATGTTGTGGAGTTGTGGGCTTTCTATCTCCAGGGTGCTTAAAAAATAGCCCCCTAAATTTTTTCGCTGTTTTCTCAGCAGCCACTTGGAATTTTAATTTGAAATTTTGCCGATTTATTTAGTAAAACATTTTACATCTAACTGCTAAGTAAAATGTGATTCTGTATAAAAAGAATGAAGTTATAGATTTTTTCTAACATGACCGTTTACCAATTTTTTGCATCAAAAAATGTTCAAGCTAAAAATGCTATTTAATTTTCAAAAACCGGTTACCATGTTACTGCCAATGACGTCACAGTAACATTTTGATAAACAGCAATTTACTTTGTTTATAAATCATCACTAAATTATCGTTCTTTTAAAGTAATTGTTGGCTGCCCATCCTGTTCATCTTCCAGCAGGATGGCGTTCCAGCATACACAGTGCACAGTGCACAGTGCACAGAACTGCCTGCGAGCAGACTATCCAGATTTCATCACAAAAGACCAATGGCCTCCAAATTTGCCGAATATAAACCCAGTTGACTGTCGCGTGTGGTGTGCAATGTTGGAGGCTTACTCTAAACTTTAAACAAAGCTGAAAAGAATCGCCGAAGTCAAGGAAACGCTTTAGGTTATCTGGGGCAACCTGCCACAAGGACTGATCGACAAGGCTGTAAAAGATTTCTTAAGTAAGGCGACTGAAGGCTTGTGTTGGAGCTTGGAGCTGGTGGAGGACACTTCAAACATTCACAGTGACAATAAAATTCTGTATGGCTGTACCAAATAGCAGATTTTACTATTCGGCCGAATAAGAATAATGTATTATGTTATTTGGCCAAATACAAATAGTTGACGCAAGTTCAAACGGATTGCCAAATGCCCTGGTTTCATTACAGAGTGGTGAAAAGTTTCAAGATCAGGCATTTTGTATCCCTGTTAAACGACTGATACTGACAAACATTACTGACTAACATTTCATGACAGTGACTTATGGCTGACTCTTGACAGTGAGCAAACTAAATGGTTAAGAAAATGCCATAAAGCATCACGTGTGAGTGTTATGCTGCTAAGACAGCTGGGCTGCCAGCAGCTGTCTTTGTGACTAATTATTCGGTATATTTATGGCACTACTATTTGGCCAAATACGAATACACTATTCGGCCTACTATTTGGGCCAAATAGAATATTCGGTACCGCCCTAAAATTCTGGTATCTAATCATTAGTTAACTGTGTTGTTTCAACGATGTTATTGAATTGGTGTTGTAACTTGAACATTTTTAATGTTGAAAAATTGGTAGGCAGTCGTGTTAAAAAAATTTATCACTTTGTTATTTTTTTAATCTGATTACATTTTTCTTGGCAGTTAACCAGTAGAACATTTCAGAAAGTAAATCTGTAAAACTTCAGATTAAAATGCCATGCACGGTTGCTGAGAAAACAGCGAAAAACTTAAAGGGGGGGCTACTTTTTTGCCGCACCCTGTATGTGGATTTGTTGTATAACTTGCTGTTCACAAGCTGGATGCATTTGATTTGTTTTGGATTCCTTGTGCAGCTTATTGTACACTGTACAGTGTTGTGTGAATCCACAACTAATTGAAGCAAGTGGAGTATATGGCCTTTAATATTTAGTTCTGTCTGTGTTTGGTGCTGTTGCGTTGATGCAGTTCTTGGCGCTCATTAGTCTGTAACCGTTTGATTTTCTTCAGCTGTTCTGCAGACGTCAATTGATTTTCTTTGAACTTTTCTCTCAGTACTGCATCATAGTTTTAGCATTGCAGCCCCCACAGTTTGGAACTCACTTCCCTCTAGCATCCGTAGTTCTACCTCTGCAGACACTTTCCGTCGCCTTCTTAAAACTCGCTGCTTCCAGCAGGCCTACTGCTCCCCCTAGCGGCTCAGCCAAGTGCCTCAGATTCGGCCACTGGCTGACATTGTGCACTTTAAATATGCACATACTTATTTACTTACTTATAGTTTGAAGGCAAACTGATTGGTGCTTGTTTGTGATTGGACAATGTAGTCTGATGCTTGTTTCAGGTTTGTTTTCTATTTGACAGGTATGCCTGCTACTCCTCGGCTGTCGCACAGTGATAGACAGCGGCAACACGTTTATTCACGAGGCAATGACTTTGGACATGGAGAGCCAGCATGACGTTCGAGACATGCTGTCTGGTCTGCTGGAACCTGGCCACTCGGTCACCGACGAGGATCTTGCAAACCTTCTTACCAGGCCGAGAGGTTACTACTACTGTGACTACTACTACAAGTATGACAGTGATTACTACTAGTACTACTATGCTCACTGATCATACCCACGGCTGCAATTACGAGGGTTGTTCAATAAACTCTAGGACTACATCCTTAATACAATGACATTAAGTCGCACATTTTTGACAGATATGTTACTTTCTGACATATTTTCCCTGCAGTTCACTGCAGTGTTCCCATTGTTCTGCAAGTTGGCTGGAACCCATAGCATTGTTGGCAATGTGTAGAAACTTACGGACACAGTGCTGTAGAACATCTTCATCTTCTCTAAGTGATTTGCTCGGTGGTCTAAACAAATGAAAATTACTTGGAGCTAAGTCTGGACTGTATGACAAATGCTGTAGCAGTTTCCAGCCCATCTCTTCAATTTTCTTTAACTGTCTAATCGGTCTGTTGCACTGTGGGGCACTGCTATTTTTCAAAAATGACACCTTTCTGCGACAAACTTGGTCAGCTGCTGCTGTTGTAATCAATCGGACATTAATGCACAGTAATATTTTTCATTCCCAGTATGTTCTTCAAACAAAAAGTTTGCAAGAACAACTCTCCAAGTAAAGTAAAAGATGCTTTGTCTGCAGCTGACTGTTATTGCCGTATGCAGTGCTCCAACGTAGACATCATGACTGCAAAAGCAGGCAAACTATTCAAATACTTTCAAATGTGATAAAGTGAAACTGCTGATTACTAAAAATAATGTCCAATAAATTTCAGCATGTTCTATGCCTTCTGCGATTATAAAATTTTATGATTATTCTTTGCGTATGCCAAACGACATCATTTATATCTTAATAATAAAGACGTCATAAATGAGACCATGGTAAGTGATGTACTATAGTGGCAGTACAACTTCATAATAATTTTGGTTTTCAGCTGTCACTGTGTGCTTTACTGAGAAGAACAGTCCTGGAATTTATTGAACGTGCCTCGTACAAGATAATAATAATCGTTAATGTATGTTGCACGCGGCTGTATTTGGTTGTAGACAAGTTCGGTACTGGTACTTGGTATAGTGCCACTTACATGAATCAGACTCTTGATCAGAAGCGATTTACAATCTTGTCGGCAGTAGTAGCTGATGATTAGCGTCTGCTATTCCGAAAGTCTACTATTCCCACTAACCCTAAGGCTGACCCTAACCTTAACCTTAACCCAAATGTTAGCACTGTGGCGCGTATCTGCACAATGGACTTTCAGAATAGCGGACTTTCGGAATAGCCTGCCAGTACCGTAGCTGATTGGCATAAGCTAATGATACCACAGCACACTATGCGGACATCTGTTGCCTGTGTTGGTGAACAACTGGACCCACGGAGCAGCACACAGATATGATACCACAGTAGGTTTTCATCACTGCAAGCTGCTACTCAATATTCACTTCTTATTTCGATGAGGGTGGGAAGATTCATTTTCCTGTAACGGCACTATGGTCACTGTCGATCATTCTTGGCTGATTGCTGCATTGTCATCAGCTAACCGTCAAGCTGATAGCTTGTTGGTTGGTTTGTATTGGCAGCGGGGGATGAAGGGCGCTGTATGCCTCAGGCGACATCAACGCCAGTGGCTGCAACGGACACGCCAGCCAGTTCTCCGTGTCAACATAACAGTCGGTCCACACCGTTCAGTCAGTAGCTCATACATTTACTTACTTAATATGGAGTGTAAACTTTGGTGTCTGTTGGCGTCAGTCATGTGTTTGCTTGTTTGTCGAATTGCGACTTGTTGTATTTGAATTCAAGAATAAAACACAGCACTACTTATAGATTTTAACTGTCAGATGGCATTTTTGCGATTTCTCAATGTCATAGCAGGCAACAGGAGTTTTTGCAAGATGAAAACTTTAAGGAAACAATTATTGCATTTTGCATTTGGTTGATTCTTCAATGGCTGCGTGAAAACAGTTGCAGAATTGGTTGTAAAAATTTGGTCGTTGGATTGTTTTTTTTTTAACTTAGACAGGAGCTGGATGTAATGGAAAATACAATATTTTTGTGACTTTTCTGCAAGATACGTGTTAATATGGTTGCATGCAAACAGTTGTGGAATCTTGTAAAAGCTTTTTTTGTTTTGTTTACTATCGTACAGTTCCAGGCTCATTGTCATGTATCTCATCACCAGTGGTCGATGCAAGAAATAGCCCACTGCAGCAGCTCGTTTGTAGCCCAAGTTTCGACCGGAAGGTAACACTCATTGCCAGAATTTTGTAGTTATTGGGTGTTACTATCTTTGTATTTGGTTGGATTTACAGGGTAGGCACATTTCTGCGAGAGGTGGTTTAGACCGTGGTTCAAAACCCATTTGACGGAAACAGGCTTTTGCCATTTTTGCCACTTTAAACTTTGATGGCAAGTTTTACATGCATTTTCAAGCAAACCAATGCAACACATTACAGTTTTTTTTTGTTTTTGTGTTACGTTTCTTTCCAGTCATTGTGTAAACTTTGCAATTGTGATATGAATCGTGAGTTTTGCTTCTGAAGTGTTCCACTTTGATGCACATTTTGCATGTTAATCTACTTACTATTTATGCTGTGAAAACTAGCATAACTAGAAATTTCGGACAAAGCCCAACGTCAGTCCGCCCGGCGTTGTAAGTCCAATTGGGAGGAAAATTTAGGGGGTTGAAGTTCCCCCCTTCCCCTGTAAAACATTCACGTGGCCCAAACTCCAACACATTAGCATACACAGAATGCGCATTGTTGACTTAGGGTAGGTCAACATCTGTGCCTGCAACTTTTTTGTTAGTAGACCAAATTTTTTGCTGAACCCAGCAGAGATCAATGTCGATCAGGTTTTTTTTCGATTTTTGATATTTCGATCGGTTCTTAAGATGTTTACAGTCAAAGTTGAAAGTTGTCTGAAATCAGGCCAAATTTTTTACTTTTTGGTTCTCCAAAATTTCTGGGGTGCAGGCTCCCAAATTCGTACATAAGTGATCATGCACACCTTATGGGCCGTCATGTGGGGTACTCTCTTTACTGTTAAAGCTACAGGCATGGATATGTCAAATTTTAAGGCAATTTTTGACCCCCTTTTTGAAAAAATTGTAAGGAGGACCCCTGTCCCCGGTAGGGGGTGCGCTAGTAATACTTTTTTATTCTCTAGCATGTGTAAAAATTTGGGGGCGCAGCACCCCTTAGGGGCCGAAATATGGTCTTCCGAAAAAGTTGATTTGGGTAGGTACAATTTCACCACTAAATCTCTGTGATTTGTAGATCAAAGTTCACCGATTTTTCTTCACACAATGCGGGAGGAATCATGGTACAAAATGTACTTGTCCAATTTTGAATATCTTTCCATTCTGGAGGTATTCGCCATCAAAATTTGAAGTTATCCAAAATCGCGCCATAGTTTGCATGTTTTAAGCCTTTTAAGTATTTTGGGGGGTAGCCCCCAGGAATTTTGGATCGGCATTATAAAATTTGGCGCACTACTGATCAGCGTGCAAAATTTCATGCCAATCTCGGATATCTCGTGTTGAAATTAAAAGAAAACATCTGCAGTAAAACATAAGTCCGCTTCGAAAGCTGTCGCTTCCAGGCAGACTAATGAGTACATTTGAGTACTTGTTAGTTTTATATGTGTTTTCTGCTGTTTAAGCCAGTTGTTTCTTTTCAGGTCATCTACTATCTGTAATCGTGTCTTTCCCTTGCACATATTAGGGGCTTTTGTGCCATTGTTGGGCCATGTAATTTGTGTTTTTGTTTCGCATAAATTTACATTCTATTTACATACTCACTCATTTGCTTGTTTTTTTCGCTAACATCTTTTTTAGATAATATTATCATGCAGCAGTCTACTGTGCTGTGCATTAATGTGGCATGTTCCCTATTCAGACTATCGTATCAGAGTAACAAGCGGACACTACGCTCCCTGTGCTCTTGATCTTAACCGTAGTATCGGCCTGCGGTCTCAATTTTCGGCTTTTCGGGCCTCAGCTCGGCCTGCAGCCTCGATACACAGCGCTGCAGCTTAGCCGCTAGCTATAATGATGCTTATGATGCAAGGTCACCATGGTGACGAACGTCTATATGACGTCACAGACAATCACAGTCTAAACTGAAACATCTTTATTTTAAAGATATAGATTATGGCATTGCACGGTGTGCTTGCTGCGGTACGGCTGAGCTTGTTGGTTGCGATGACAGTTGCAGGAGAAGCATCTTCACCGACAGATCGACTTGCTTCGAACACAGAAGAACACCGCCGAGGAAGCTGTCAGGAACCACGAGGAGGAACTCTATGAGAAGAGTGAGTGACGTTTTATGCTCATCTGTCTGTCTGTTCTAATTTCTAATTCTGGTTAACCTGAGTCTGATCTAATACAGGGTTGAGACATTTGTTCACAGACTCAACAAAAAGCCCAGGTGTCACTAGGATATCTGACCATACTGGACGTTGACAGTGACCTTCAAGGTCATCCAAGGTCGATGATTTTCATTTTATCTGAAAGGGCGTATGCCACTTTTTATTAGTGATCAGTGGCAAGCTAGGTCTTATCTTGCACCGTTTAGCCACAATAGCGCGTAACATTCTTCAAGGTCATTTAAGGTCAGTGATATCCATCTCTTCTGACAGGGCATACAGCACTTTCTATTAGTGATTAATAGGTAACTATGGCCGTATCTCTCATCGTTTTTGAGATACAGCCAGTTTTCAATTGAAAAATGCACATTCCCCCATCAGTCCGTTGAACCCCAAATTTGAAAATGTTTCCCTTGCACTAGATCACTAAAATTTTGCATGCCTAGGTTTATTACACAGGACTAATTATTTGTGTAAAAAATTACTCAAGTACAGTTGGCTAAAAATCCAGTGAATTTTATTGGGTAGACCCACATAAAAACCCGCTGAAACTTTATCTAATTTTGGTTTCTTTTTAGTTTTTTTTTCTTTAGTTTCATGATGTTTTAAAAAATTCAGAGCTATGAGTATGCAATTTTATGAATGTGGACAGTATTTGTCAGTGTTCAGTTTAATAACTTATAGCAGAAAAACTACAAAGCCTATCGAGTTGGATTTTTATAAGAAAATGCAGATTTTTCTATTTTGGTCTAAAGCAACTTGATATAGAACTGCTGTCACATTTTTGATAGTGATTGAACTATCGAAGATGGGCATTGGGTCTTATTAGAACCTGGCAGAATTCTTCATATGTTTGAAACACATTTGCATCCACGTATATCGGGTGCGGCAAAAAAGTATTTTTTGCGATTTTCTCAGCAGTCGCTCAGAATTTTGAAGTGAAATTGTATGGGTTTTTAAAGCTGTTTATAATGACATAGCAATTCCAGAGTGCATTCATTGTCTGTGACTAGAAATCACTTTGAACTAACTCTCTATTCTGTATTGAGCTTTTTTTCAAAAATGTTGAGATTTTACAGTTATCTATTCTGGTGTTTCTGTGCATGTCGAGTTTTTGTGGACTGTTCTCAGTTCAGAGTAACCTCTGTCTTGAAAACCTGGAAATAACCGGAGATTTTGAAATCTGTCCGGGAATTGATCTTAACTTCAGAAATTGTTCTGAAAAATCTTGCCTGGGAAACTTTTTGTTGCTATGAAATTTTGAGCTGTGATTGGTTGGTTTTGTACAGTGCTAAGCCATGACTGGTCGATTTTTGACAGATGCTGAGCTAGAGACAATGCGTCGCGAGTTGGACCAGTGTAAGACTAGAGTAGAACGACTGGAATCGGAGAGACGACGATTCGAAGAGAATGCCGAGAATGACACATCGAGGGAGAATGATCTTGAGTCACTGAGGCAGAGGTTAATAGTTCACGCTTTTTCTGTATGGTGACTGAAAGTACATGCTAAGCCAGTGATTTTCAACCGGGGTTCCGCGCAACCCAAGGGTTCCGCGAGCATCTGCCAAGGGTTCCGCAGCTGGCCAGTAAAAATTGACCTAGCTTGCGAAATCACGCCAGACAGTGTCATAGAAATACTCAAGATTTTTTTTGTTTTAATTCGTTTCTACGCGTCGTTTTTGCATAGACTTACTGTGCTGAATCATTTTTGTTATTAGTAAAATTTTGGCATATATATTTGCATTTTAGGCCTATATTATAATGTAGGCTTCCTATGCACGACATTATTTAACTCCAAGGCATTATCAGAAATGAAGAAGAAAAAAGAAGAACGTATCGATTAGGGTTATGGTTACAGAATCGTTCGGCCATTTACTTAGTTAATTCAATTCTTTGAAAACTCAGCTAAGAAAAATTAAAAAGACTTGTAGGCGTGTCTTTCCCAAAAGCGTCCACATGATAAATTTTCTGGGTTGGTGGCGGGGCTAAGTGGCCGTCAACGACCGCCTCGCCTGTCGTGTTTGGAATACAATAACGTACTGCTGCCTACTAATGCGGTCAAATTTCATATTGGGCATCTTTGTCTGCTTTGTCGTCCTCATGACGTCTCTGTCCTCAATGCCCTGCTAGAGAAATGAGTCCGGAGACACCCTGTAGCTTTTCCTCGCATACGTCGCTGGAATCACGGATCAATTCATGGGGTTCCGTGAGTGACCTTCACGCTTGTGTAGGGTTCCGCGGCAGCAAAAAGTTTGAAAAACACTGTGCTAAGCACTAATATGTCAAGACTTCATTTCCCGATTTTGATATCTGTCAAAACATAATTCTTTGTTTTAGAGCATTGCCATACTGTAATTCTTTTATTGAAACACGTTTTCAACATTGATAGTAAAATACTGCCTTTTTCTTTGGTGAATAATTGTATTTTGTTATTGCTAGTTGCTGTGACAGTGGGACATTTTTATGACTAATTGACAGTGTAGGCTAATGGTATCTTTTTCCTATTTTTCTGTGTCAAGTAACTAAAAACTTTTCCTTGTTTCAGTCCATGATTTGATGATCTGTGTTGGAGTTGTGTTCTGCCTAGTATTAACACTAGTTTGTCCATATTCATCATGCGGCTGTCTTAATAGGCTGCACCTTGTTCCATACTGGCCTAACTTGAAAACGAAGAGGTGTACAAAAATAAAAGTTGATGTGAACATTTGCCAGAGTAGGAGAAATTGGTAAGCTGGTTATTTAGTGTTGGTCAACGGTTAGAGCTGTGCAATACATTGAATAGTTGGGTGCATGGTGCCCTTTACCATTGGGTTTTGTTGATATTTTGATGGAGTCCAAAAAGCACTGTGAGTTCTTGGACGACAAAGAACCACACAACACCTGTATTTGGCAACATGCTGTGCTGTCTTTTACAGGGTGACCACTTGTCTGGAAAACCTGGAAATGTCAGGGAATTTGAAATGTGTCAGGGAAAAAATCTTGTCGGGGAAAAGTGTCCCGAAACTGTTCATTACTAGCTAAATATTTGCGTTCAACTTCATTTTCATTTTTTCATTTTCATTTTTTTTCTGCTCGCTTTGCTCGCAGACTTGTACTCCCATACTTTTAAATTTGCAGTGCCAGTAAGCCGCTTTTGTTTGCCTTTATTGTTTAAACTGCACTTAATTTGGTCAGTTAATTCTCTGTAAGATAATTAAAATTGTTGCCAATAGACGTCATATCGCTTCTGTTGCGAGGGGCGATACTCCATCTATGTTCCCTTAAAATGTCTGGAAAAGTCAGGGAATTTGATCGTGACTGGAGAGTGGCAACCCTGCTTTTAGTAAACCTGAACTACATTCCTTATTGTTGCAATATCTGAATAGTATGTTGTGTGTATATGTGAGTAAACAACAGCCACTGAACTGTGACTGCTTGTAAGCAGAAACATCAGCTTGTACATTGTTCACCTGTGATCTGTTAATATATTTCTACTATGTTTTCTTCTGTGAATGGTAATTTCGAGTTGATGTTTAAAAGGGCATATCTCTGCAACTGTACAGCGGTTTTTCTTAAAAATTTCAGCTTTTACGTAGAATTGGCTTTAAAAAATTTTTGGGTAAAGCATTCGCTTAATTTTGTGAGCCTGAATCCGACTTACAATCACTTTTAATTGGGTCCCAGTTTTTTTGAGACACAGAGTAGTGTGTATTGCATAATCATAGGTTGCACATCATCTCCTGAGCTGGCAAGGTACTGGAGGTGGACATCACAAGCTAAGTTTACATCTAGATTGCTAAGCTACAAGTTTTTGATAAACCTCCACTACTGTTACAATAACTGAATAGTATGTTGCATACTATGTGATCATAGGGTGCACAGTCTAAACATAGAGCTGACTGATGCAAAACAACATGCGGATCACTTGGAAAGAGATAACGCAGGACTCTATGCTGAGCTTGCCGACCTGCGGCTGACGGCTAAGAAAGTCGCGGCACTGGAACTGTGTGAGAGCCGTCTCTCTTCGGCCGAGACTCAGGCCACCGTTCTGCAGGAGAGGCTCGCGACGCAGTCGCAGGAGATGGCCGTGATGTTGGCTCACCTGGAAGAAGTCCGCAGTGAAAACGCCGAGTTGCAGGAGATTAACCGTCATCTGCAGACTGAAGTGAAGCGGCTACTGGAAAGAAGTACGCTGAATCTTGTTGAGCTGTGTAAATTCATGAAATTGCAATCTTTATTGCAGGTGGCCACGTTTCCTCGTAAGTTGTTAAGGAGATATCTATTTCTTTGGGATCTGAAAAGTTCCTGAAAACCAAATAGGGCCTTGAGTGTTTTGGAATTTGATGGAAGAGTGCCTTGAAAGTAGCGTACTTTGAGTTTCAGCACTTCAGAACTGCAGTCAGTAATTTGTTAGCCGTATTTAACTTCTCAGTGCAGTAAACTTCAGATTCTAGTGATGACTCGATATATCGAAAATATCAATATATCATTTTCGATATTGATATATTGTATCGTCGAAAAAAATATCGAATTTTTTTCATATATCGCAGTACTATTCTATGCCAGAAGTTTGTAATTTTATTACTACATTACCAAAAAAATGAGACTAAATAAAGAAAACTGCAAACTAACCGAAGCAAACTAACTATAGTGTCGTAATTTAACGACACGACAGTCTATAGTTAATTTTGAAGTCGGTACGACACATTTTAGTATCTACGTAAAGCAAACTGCCTCGCTGAACGTTCACGTCTTGTTTTTGTGCTTGTATAAGATTTACATACTTATCATTTTTAAAATATCAACATCGATATCACGATATTTTCAAAATATCATATCGATATTGTATCGAAATTAAAATTCTGATATCGAATCATCACTATTAGATTCATTTTATTTACGCAAAGCTTTATGGACTGGACAGTGTATAGTCAGTAGTTTTCAAAATACCAAAAATTTTACTGTACCACTATCACCTGTGTAACTGCTATTAGTGGTTCTTATTTGATGCTAGAAATATCAAGTATCAGATCGTAAAATCTTGCTGGAATAGGGCTAAAAAAGGTACATGGAATGAAAGTCCTCAAGAGTCCTTGAATTTTTTTATCCAAGTTGTGGCCATTTTGTTATTGATGTTGCAGCGTCTATTGTTTATTTTAAGAATTTGAAATAGTAGTAGACGTAGATTCACTTCATCTCGAAGTCTATTTCTTCAAGAGATAAATTATGATCTGCTCTAGGTGTGTATCGGCATAAGTGAAAGTTTTTTCTCTTACAGATTGTGGCTTAAAGCTGGATGAGTGTTTTCAATGCCCCTTCACCATCCACTGCCTATTGAGCTCTGATTCTGTCTGTGTGTGCAGACTTTGATACTCTTTTAACCACTTACTTTTTTTCCTATTTGTTTTTTTGTGTGCTGTATTTACGTCAAACTGATTTAGAGCACTGGGTTGTCTTAGCTTTTTGCATTGATGAATGTATGGTGATTCCCTTGTGAATGCTGGCTCTCCAACATTTTTTTATTTCTGACTATGCATATTTTGCCAGTGTATGAATTATTTACTTACTTATTTGATAAGCAATCAGTGTATGTTGTAGGCTTTGGCGTAGAGACCGGTGAATGTTTGGGCGATGTTGTGGAGAAGAACATGCTGGACCAGGTTTGTGTATGTTGATTAACGTTATCCATCAGCAGCAAGGCACCATTAGTGCTGAACAGTGAACACTAGTCTAATTACCACTCAGACAATGGGTGAGGTCAAGTTTTGCTAAGACTTTAGTCTAAGACTGAAGTCTTGACTTGACTTTTGTCTAAGACCAAAGTCAAGACCAAAATCAAAATTGAATCAGCTGGCAATTCTTAATGTGAAAACAATACAATTAGGGCTCAGCTTGTCCAACAGACCTCCCAGTTCGTTATTTAAGCAAAATATTTACTTTATGACCAGTAAAATAACGTGCAGCATCTGGTAACTAATATAGGCATTTTGTTACTTACTATCTATCGATGTTAACTACGCAGATGACACAAGCTTAAGTAATGACGTCATCGCTGGCATAAATATTGCACAAAATTTTTTTTATATCCATAAATAGGCCATATAGGCAAACAGAGTGATATTGCACACATCACCCGATTAATATAGGTCTGGAAAACACTTCTATAATGTTGATTTAACTAAACGTATTATTGCAGTAATTTGACGGTTGTGTAAAAAAGATGGACGACCACAAGCGAAAGTCAAGTCCAGCTTGTAGATAAGCCCAAAGTCAAGACTTTAGTCTTAGACTAACGTCTTAGCGAAACTTGACCTCACCCACTGTGAGAAGTCTACCATTGTGTCTTAGATAGGCAGCGTTTTTAAGCAGCAGTTGCTGTTGTATTTTTAATGAGCATAAGGAAAGGAAAACTTTCATTCAGTTTACATGCATGGACACTTGGCACTCTCAATTATTCTGGACTTAAGCGCTGTACGAGCGGTGTTCGCGCTTATCCGTATTACACCTTAATGCAAGGAAAAGTTACTTAATTGTTAACATTTTCATTTTTTAGCTATTTATGGGTAATTTGGAGTTGTAAATAAGATTTCATTCCTGTCATTCAGCTCTGTTTGGCAGCCATTGTAGTGCACAAAATGAGAATGTGCAAATTGTGCATATTCTGTGTTCTCAGAATGGTGTGCATGTTAAAGTAGTAGACAGGTGTTACCAAAGGACTTATCTCAGTTATTTACTACAAACTGTAGTTGTCTAAGTTTTGGTATTATAAATGTACAGAACATCAGTTTATACGCTTGCTAATGGCAACATGCAATGACTGGCACTTCGAAAACAACAAAAATCATAAAAAGGTGATATCACTCACCATCACATTATCTAACTGTCAATGTGCTGTTGAATAATATCACCTTTTTATGATTTTTGCTGTTTTTGAAGTGTCAGTCATTGTGTGTCGCCGTTAACAAGCATATAAACTGATGTTTTTTACCAGAGGGGTACATTTATATTTGCTGTTTTATTACTAAAATAATGTTCTCTTATGCAGTGGTCAACTATAATTTATATGTTTTGCCTGACTGTGAACACGCAAAGCCTCAAAGAGTTTGGAATCAAGACGCTGACATCATGGGGTCACATGACGTCATCGGTCACAAAGATGCAGAATCTCAAAGATTTTTGGGTCACGACTTTGACCTTTTGGGGTCACGTGACGTCATCGGTCACGTGACCATTAGACTCGCCGTGGTCACTTTCCTATTGGTGGTCAATGATGACCATACGGCTATCTTGCACCGTTATGGAGATATAAAGCCTCAAAGTTGTGTTTAGTCTACCTTAATGGCTGAAATAACCACATATTTGGAATTTTTGTGGCCATATTGTCTATTTATTATTCAGCTTCTGTGGACTTACGATGACGATTAAGTGCCATTTGTAGGTGAAAATCTACGATCATATGACTGTCTTATGTCTAGTGCATTAGAGACATCATTATTGCTCTATACACTGTGTGTCTATGCACTGTATCTCAATTTTTAAAAACTGTCAAAATTGTTTGTGTCATAACTTTGTCAAATTTGTACCACCTTCGATAATTTTTCGCGCAATGGTGTCCAATACGATAGAATTACATAAGGTGCACTAATATTCTTTCTCGTCTAATTTATGTCAACACACTACCATGTGAAACAGATGCTCCAAACTGTTGCATGACTCTGAGTTGTTGTCTTTAGTAAACATTGCAACGACTTAATTAAGCACTGAAATAAAATAAACTGAAATGTGAATTGTTTAGCAGCATTATAAATTTGTATAACATCTTGCTTGCAAATTATCAGATTTTGTGCACCAAGTGTGTCCCACATACACAAACACAATGGTTTAGACGCAACGCCACTGGTTGATAGCGGAATGAACGATCAACTGATCAAACAACATTTGCTCATCTATTAAACATTTTTAAGCTTATCGGTCAGCTATTTTATTGTCTGCTATTTTTACCATAAAATATTTCATACCACCAAATAATTAAATTGTGCAGCGCCCTCTGTCAAATTGATGGTGCAAAGGTAAGCAATCTGTTACAAATAATCACTGCATAATGTAACCATTTGGAGCATCTGCGTTTCACACGGTACTGAGTTGACAAAAATTAGGTAAGATGGAAAAAGTACACTTTACATAATTTTATCATTCCAGTGATCTCCGTGCCAAAAATTATCAAAGTTGGTTTAAGTTATGATGAAAACAATTTTGACTGCGTTTGGCCGCTTGCATCTGATAGGAGACTGCTTAGTGGTCATGTGATGGTATCGTAGATTTGTGGCGGTTGAAAAGATCTGAATTATTATTAGTCATCTGTTGAGCGTGTTATTATCCTGTTGGACATAGTTCTTTAAGTTCTTTGATGAATGTTACTGTGTTGCAGATCCATGCTCTGACCAGTGAGCGTGACTGCCTCTGTGCCAAGGTCTCGGAACTTACTGCTGTGAGTCTTGTTTTGTCACTTATTGCATCATTTATGTTAAAATGGTTAAACAGCTTTTTATGAGAAACCCATTGCAGTGCTACAGAGTGTTACCTTCCGTATGGTATCACACAAGTATTACATGCCACTCGACACAGGCGAACGTTCCTCCCTTTAACCTGTACTTGATTTGCCTACCTCAGTAGATGGATGGCCAAGTTGACCTTGATGTTGTTGGTTATATATGGTGTTTCATAATAAGGGGCCCTTTTTTGTTTTTTTTCATAATTCACTCAAGTGATGATCAGTTTATTGTAGCGGAAAAAATACTAATTCGAAATATTTAAACTAAATATGGCAGTTGATTAAATATTCTTTGCTAGTCGTGACATAATGCTGACATCATAATGTATCGTGAGTACAAGCTTGCTTGTCTCAACTAGTGCTGTCAGTTGCTACCCTGCTTTGATGGTGAGCTTAATCTGGTTCGCTAATGAGAAATGTTTATCATGTCAGCACTAAGTAGCATGTGGACAAGAAATCAGGCGTCTCGTGATCCAACAACTCAACCATTTTGCAAGCTCGGTGTGCTAGTGCATTGTCTTGCTCAAACATGTGAAAGTCCAGCTATCCCCACAGACACGTAAATGCGATTGCTTTGCAAGTTTTTGTGGCTGTAACTGTAAAACTTCAAAAATTCGTCATCAATGGACTAGATTTTATACTATCGGAGCATGGTAGCAACTGACAGCACCAGTTGAGCCCAGCAGGCTTGTACCCATGACATATATGACATCAGCGTTACGTCACGCCTAGCAAAGAATATTTAATCAACTGCCATATTTTGTTGAAATAATTTGAACTAGTATTTCTTTGGCTACAACTGGTGAAAATTTCATGTAAATTGATCATCATTTGAGTGAATTATGACAGAAAGAAAAAGGGGTCCCTTTTTATGAAACACCGTGTATATCTACGTGGTTTATTTGTTCTCAGACAGTCACCAACTCAAGTGGTTGTTGTTGTATTAGCTTGCCCTCCATCTTGCTCAGGTCAGGCATTGAGGAACTCAGCGACCTTCTTCCAGAGGTCCACGGGCGTCAGGTCAGATCGGGCATTCAAACAGGTGGGCGACACTGTGAGGTGCCGTATAACAATCTGGGCAGGTGTCAGGAACTGCTGGGTTCAGTCGATGTTTGTAGGGATTAAGCCGAGCACAGTAGCCAGATCTCGACTGTGATTTCCGACACATCAATTTCTGGAGCTGTGGTGTTCAGAACTTTGTTGTGCTTATAGCCTGCAACCCTCTGTGCCGTCGATACGTAGGACCCTGAGACAACTTTAGACAACTGAGACTAGGTTATTGTGGAACGCTTCTCGGCATAGTTCGCCAGTTCCCCAGACTGAAACTGGCACTGGACTGCGTGTCCAGATTATTTTCATCAACCGCAGTGGTAGAGGTCTGTTGAGATGTTTGTTGCCTGGATGATCTGGCACATGACATCGAAGCATATTGCTTCGTCAACAGGTCACAATGCGTGCGTAACAGCAGCACTTTCGTCTCTTGGTGGACGTGTTCGATGCTGGCCATCTGGTGACAGCCCATGGCGATACATAGTAACCACTGGATAGCCACCCAGCCTGGAGTTGAACACACATTTACTTTACTGTAAATTTGACACCATACCCTTTTGCACTGAGGCACCTTGAGTTGAGTATACATGCTATCTAATGCCGTGTAGCAACTGTTTTCGGGGTGTACTGGAAAATCTGCTTTCTTGCCACAAATGTGTTTAAGTGTCTTGCGTTGCCATCTAGGGAATAGTAGCTGAGTATTGCTGATCACATCTCTTTATGATACGTTGCTGAATAATTGGTGCTAAGTGGCTGCAACATTTTTTAACCTTCAGCTTTTGCACGCATACATGCAGTGCAGAAATGGAAATAGAACAAACTGTTGCTGAATGCAGGAAAAAGCAAACTGCCTACATTCCTGTTTGCAGCCTGCTGTAATAGGTGATAGGACTGAGTATTGATGTGGAGGCGATTAACGTTGAGGTGGGGGGGGGTTAAAAACAGGGGTGGGGAACTTTTCAGATTTCTCAATCTCATATTCCATCTCTCGGCCATAGTCCAGTCAAGGCGCCTGTCCCTGTTCGGACACATTGCACGAATGCCTGATGAAACAGATGCAAAACAGA
>Ga0209671_1001792_pt1 | contig 18655 bp, 11 predicted proteins | sample WorMetHERISLAND2_2_FD_187401 | JGI IMG/M metagenome (GOLD analysis project Ga0209671, IMG submission 187401) | Marine gutless worms symbiont microbial communities from Max Planck institute for Marine Microbiology, Germany - Olavius geniculatus... | ecosystem: Host-associated > Annelida >...
ACCCAGGCCTTATCTCGCACCGTTACTGAGATACAGCGAGTTATAGGCCAAAAATCGCAAATTTTGCCTACCCCCTCTCATTTAGCGCCCTCGTTCGAAGTGACCCCCTTCGAATTTATGCAAAAGCTTTACGGTTCCTGAAACTAGAGTCTTCCGGGCAGCCGATGGTAAAAATTTGGTGATCCTAGCTTGGACCGTTTTTGCCTGATCCACCCGTGTGACAGACAGACGGACGGACAGAATTGCGATGGCTAAGACGCGCTGAAAGCATAGCTGCTTTCGCGCGCAAAAATTATCAAAATCTGATAATTGGTTTTCAAGTTACAGTTGAAAATGTCTCGGATGTTTTTTGAGACACAGTGTACATAGTCACCATGCGGTCTCTATAGTCACATTACCATATGATGAACTAGGAGGAAAATTGGCAGTAAAACAAAATCAAGTTGTAAATGCTGCTGTAGTGCAACTTTTTAGCTGCAAGAAAAGCTGTTCATGCAAACCAGTATAATACAATGCTCGCACTCATACTGTCAATGTAATAACTTCACCAGTGCACGCAAATGTGACCAAATGAAAAGCACTGTAAGCTGACACTACTGACCATTGACAACCGTGATATTAGTATTTGAAACAACTGTCTGGAACATACACGTTCACTCAACAGTCAGTTATCTCACTCCAGAATGTGGTCAACACACACTACATTAGCATACACCGAGTAAAGAAATACTGACCTAACGTGACAAATGCTAAGGCGCGTATACGCGGAGACATGTTGGAGCCACGGAACTGAGACAGAACCGGCTGCGAAGACAGCATGTCAGAGCCTTGTGACTGCGGAGGCTGCGAGCTCCCATCTAGAAAAATAAATCACCTATAGTCACCCGAAGCCGGCAATAAGTGAAACATAACTCAGTCATATAGAAGAAGGCCAAACCTCCCAAATACTGGCGTTATCTCCCTGCCGGTTAGGCTGGTACCAAAGTATATTGCTTGGTGACAGAGGTACATGTGAACTAGTTGAAAGTTTGGACCGAGTGGCTGCCGACCTTTTGACCAAGCCAACTTAAGGCACAGATTCGCCTTAACTGCCCTGATTAGTACCTGCAGGCAGATCAACCATCCCATTATCTAACCAGCCACCAGATCCACTCACCCTTGTACCTGCCATGGGATGACAAAGCAAGGTCCGGTTTTTCCATCGGCAATAAAATCAATCTGATCTCCGATTTACTGATCTCCGATCAACTTGATGTTCTAAATTGATCGTCGATCAACTGTGTTTTGTTTTTCCATACATTTTTAAACTTCAATTACGTGATCCACGATTTGTTGATTCACCATCAACTGAGCCTACTCTATGCCAATCTGATTGGCTGACAGCTCGATTTGTAGAGTTGTGCTAAATTACCCAGCATGCGCTGCGAGTGGGCGCGCTGTTGCCAGTAAACATCATCATAGCAACTATATCAACGATATTGTCCATATCATCTGCTGTCAAAAATACGTTCTATCGTAAATGAATACCGGAAGATCTATCCATTTTATTTCTTCACAACACACTATAAGCCTACACAGTATAAACTGATCAGTAGTGATTAATAGCCATGCCTGGAACTTCATTTTAATGCGTGAATTGCAGATCTGACCGGCAAAGTGAAGCGATGTTTCTGGTGCAAATAAGCAATGAACTACAGATCACCCTGTTTAATCATCAATTGTCTGACTTGATCGGCCAATATTCGGCCATCAACTTGATGGGAGATTTGATGGATGATCAGTCGCTAATTGGCGATGGGAAAACGGTCACTGAGATGATCTCCAATCAAATCCCAAAGCTGATCGGAGACAATGAGTAGCAGCAAAATTGCAACCATTAATGAAGCACTATAACCGCTAGTCCAAAGATCAGCAGCTAGACAACGAAACACTGCAACATTTCTTAGTTTCTCTAAACATGCTTTTGTAATGGCCTGCTTACAGTGTGGAATAATCTTTCTCAAACTGTCATTTCTGACTGAGCGGCAACAACTTGTACACTGAAAAGTAGGCTTAAATCTGCTCCGTACAGTTGTGTCTTCCTACAGTGACCGTGACAGTTGCACATTTGCGAATCCACCACATAATAGCAATAGTAATACAAGAAATGCTTTGGACTGTAACCAATCTAATGTATTACGTATACTCCATGCACGGCGTGCACAATAAACTACTACTACTAATACTACTACAGTATTACTATTGCTACATCTGCAACTAAAGATCCGAGACATATCTTTTACAGAAGCCGAGCAGAAGCCCATTTTGTCCCAGTTGGGCCTAAATATAAATGGCACTGTTATATTAACCGACCCTGACAACCCCACCCTAAAACCAAACCGGAAGTGGATCGGATGATTGGTTGCTGAGATATGGCCATTTGAAGTTCTTCCAGGAAGGCTCTTAAAGGAACAGAGGTCGGTCATCAGTTGGTCCTCAATATTACACCGATCTCATATACTCCTCTTCGCTACGTTAGAAACGTAGTGTGCATGGAGTAAAAAATTGTTGCCTGACAGTTTGCCAGCCGATGACTATATTATGGACTGAGGATCGCATCTGCCATTGTATTGCTCTGCTTAGTAAATTTTTAAAACTCCCTCGGGAACTCCTATCCAGGGACAGCAAATAATAGGCCCAACAATAATAAGAACACTAGCTGCTGAGCTGTAAACAGACCGATGGACGTGATGGCTGCGGCAGCAATCAGACTCTGAACGATCATGTAGAGCCGCTTTGGTGTAAGCAAAGGACAGAGCTGAGCTATCTCACCAACAGTGAACAAATGACAGATGACAGTCGATTCATCCAACAACGAACCTGCTGCATGTACAACACAGAGTGATTCATGACAGCTATACTGTCACAATAACGATAATTACATCAACAATCATGACAATTACATTGTTACGCAATTATTCAGACAGCAAATGAATGAGAGATGACAGCTGATTCACGCCTCAAATGCTGCAATGACTCATGTACATATGAAAATCTTTTTGCTCATAACTGCACGAACATCTGAGGAATATCAAATTATGCATGGTTTCCACTCGCATTAATGTATGGTGTATAATTGCTTACAGATGGGTATTCATGCCGAGTCAATCTGACTAGCTATCAATATTACAACATGCAGCAAACTTTTCTACTAGGATACAAAGAAAATGAAAAGTGTTTCGTGGTGGTCCCTTGCCTGTATCTTCAGTGAGAATGACGCGAGACAAGTAGGAGTCACATTGCTTCAGCACATCACCAAACCACACCCCCACTTCACATGTTTCTTCATCAGACAGTGTCACCTACACAATATGCGTTGTTCTTTCAATTAATTTTTGTAGTCAAAAAGGCTTGCAAAAACTGTATAATTCATCTACTGGTTGTTGTTATCTTCTGCAGATTAAAGCAAAATTGAAAAAGTGACGATGACACAATAGCCTACACGAACTGTGTAGTCAAAGATCACAAAGTGCAGACTGTTGAACTCACTATACAAGTAAAGACCTTGATAACATGACTTATGCAATACAAATTTAAACTGCAAACGTTGACCATTAGTCATTTTATGCTGTGAAGAAGTAAACAAATTTTATCAAATTGTTAATTGATTGAAAAAAATGTTAATCGACCAATTTTTTAACGAATATTGACTAACTTATTAATTAGTCGTTAATCTCTGCAGTCCTACTTTCTACTATGCTTTTGTCAGCCGTGCAACATCCTGCAAACCCTTAACTCCCAGAAGCATTTGTCTCCACATGCAGGCACTGCCTGATGGGCTCGTAACAACAACAACAACAACAACAACAACAGTAATGAGTGAGTAGGGTTTAAGAGCGCTCTTGAGGTCTTCTCTAATTGGGCGCTGTACAAATTGACATATTCATTCATTCATTCAATGTCCCACCCGACACAGTATAACTCATTTCGGGGACGGCCTTTTCAGGCAGAATACACACAAACACATAATAACGGAACAGTAGGTTTCACCTTTACAATATAGAAACAAAGTTTTAAACTTTACAGAAACACAAAACACGAGCTAAACCTAAAATTGTAAGAACTCCATTATAGGCATGCATATGTAATTAACATAATAGTAGTTCTAATAATCTTCCCTGTAATCCTCCAGACAGTCATCAATCTCATAATAACAACGACAACAAAAAGTAAACAACTTAATCAACGAAGCAAAAGAGAACTCCTCATAACCTTCTACAGTCTGGTGACAAACTTGCTAAAAATACTCTGAAATACATCAGAACTATGTTTTTTTTTCGGAAACATACTGAACCCCAGCAACAAAAACAACTAATGTAAATAAGGGCCCAAAAATCAAATTCTGCATCAGCAGACAATAAAATCAAAAAAGTTTGCTAAAATATTTTTTAATATAACTGACATCACTGTAGCAGCAACATATGCAGAAAGCAGATCAGTGATACCATGAACAGAGTGTTAATGACAGCCACGACTAACTCGGGTTGCAAGTTAAACTTCAGTATCCTCTCCTTCAAGCCACCTATATCCAATACATAATCTGCTCTTAGTCATCTATCAAACTCCCAGGGCAAAACTACTAAGTACTACATACTCTGCGAATAACTATAAAACCAATTATTTTTACCAGCCAATACTAAATGCATAATTTTATTCAAACCAAAAATACACTACAATGCACCCATATACATATTTTTATTATTTTTTTCTGTTATCTGTACTTTCGCATGATGTTATACTAAATACATATAATCATGTAAACCAGTGCAATAGAAACTGCTCATATTGCCTTTCAGCTTCTCTTCCATTAATCAATTTGTCACATGTATCCATGACAGGTTTCTGCAAGTCCCAAAAGATTTCCAACAAACCATTGTACACTATTGCTTTTTACAAACTGGATAAACTACGTTATAATTTCCAATAAGTACCTCAGTACCAAAGGAAAACAGCTATCATGTCCTAACAGGTGACATTACAAGCACTGCTCATCTGTATGCTGTCCATCTGTCCACCAGGGATTGCTAACTTGCAGTAGAAAAGGCACAGAAAAAACCAAAATGGTGTAAATGTTGCTCCTAGTTGTCATAAACCGGGGTGACAATTTTTAGCTCAAAAGATTGCAAAGATCTATAACCATGGACAAACTGAAGCAAACTGTTAACAGCAGCATCTTGAGTTTTAAAAGTATGCAAAGCAAGAAGCTGCAATTTTCCGACAGATACTGCAAATCTCGGACAGAATTCAGATGAAAAGTTATATATTTATGACAAAGGACATAACAGAAACTAAAAATTGTTATTTTGCCCCTAAATATCCTTAAAATGGCGATCTTTGAGGCAAAATTTTGGATTTTTGATGCCAATTTTCAAAGAAAAAAACTTTAGGAAAATTTGCTAACAGCCAACAATTGTCCGACAGCCAGAAATTTGTGGGAGGGACAACTACCCACCAGCCACGCGGCCACGACACAACTAGCTGTTGATATCAAACATGAAGATGCTGACCAGCCAGCTCCGCCTTGCTGCCCGGAGTGAGGTTGTCAGCGACGCGAGACAAAGTTGCCAGCACCAGCTGAAACGTTCTGCTGCTGCCAGCATCTACCGATACAGCACAAAACACCACAAAATACAAAACAGGCTACTAGCTGTGATAGCCTCGACTTTCAGGTCCGTCAGTCCACTGGGTTCACAGCATACACGTCTTGTATTATGATTACTTACATATCCAGATTTCAGTTATGAAAACAAATGTCAACTGACATATAAAAATAAATAAAATATAAAAACAAAAATTAATGCGAAAAAATAAGATTATGCTTGGCTATGGGTTGATAAACTTAGAATAAAATCGTTTAAATGACGAATCGGGCGATGACAAATCAAAATCTTGACAGAACTTAAGGTACTTCAGAGCAGTCTTCTTGGAGAAAGACAATATGTCGATTCCATACAGCCCCAAAACTCATCAGGGAATTAGCTCTCAAGCTCTGGCAACAAAAAGCAACAAGAAATTTGAGCTAATGCTCACGAGACGCGCAAAAGCCTATAGCAGTTCCTATTCGCAAACTGTTAGTCTATCTCCAACCATTTCGTTGCAGTTTATTCATGGAGTGTGCGCTGCAGCTAAAGATCGCAAATATCAATAAAAACCCTTATTTTGGAAGTTCAGGGTCTTACAAAGTCATCAATGTTGAGGACTGAAAAGCTCGTCACTAGTGCTTGTTGTGATAAGCAGCATGCCCAATGCCCATGCCTATCTGCAACCGTTTTCACGAAATACTGACTAACAGTGGTAAAATAACGAGTTTTACGAGGGTACTGCTCTTTGATGCCCTCATGTGCAGGTTTCCTTGAACCTAGAAAATCGAGACTTGAAACATCAAAATCTACGTTCAATGCTGAAAATTTCGTATGCAGCTTCTCCATGTCTATCTCAATTGTTTTTGGTGCAATTCGCTCTTGACATGTCTCTCACAGCCCAAAATCACCAAAAAAATCCATTAAAACCCCTATTTTGGCATTCACAGTCATCCAGGGTCATTGAATTCAGTGGCAATTGAGAGCCAGTGTACAACTTCCTATTAGTGATTAATAGTAACCTAAGCCCTATCTCGCAATGTTATTGAGATAGAGCGACTTATTGGCTAAAAATTGCAAATTTAAATTCCTACCCCCTCTCATTTAGTGCCCTTGTTCCGGGTGACCTCCTTTAAATTTATGAAAAACCTTTACGGTTCCTAAAACTAGAGTCTTCCAGGCAGCCGATGGTGAAGATTTGGTGATCCTAGCTTGCACCGTTTTTTACTGATCCACCCATGTAATGGACAGACAGACGAACAGATGGACGGACAGAATTCCGCTCGCTAAAACGCGCTAAAGCAGTATAGCTGTTTTCGTGTGTAAAAGTAATAATATGATATTTTACAGTATTGTTATTAAAATATTCAATACTACCTGCAACAACATTTTCCAATAAAATGCACTACCAATTACTATGCAGATCATCTCTTACACATGAGTAGCAAAATGAGACTACACCTTACACAGCAAACAAAGTACAAACAATGGAGTCATCATACCGGAACATGCAATGCCATCATGCCAATACTCCAGAATGAAGCTGCAATCGAACTTTGGCAGAAAAGCAACGATCTCCGACAGCAGAAGCCATGCTCCCTAGCGTTCCACAAACATGCAGAATACATTATCTATGCATTGATCATCTGACTGTGAAACAGATAATTCAGTAACGAATACCGACAGCTACATAGACATGAAGAAGAAAGAGAAGATTAAGCACAGACTAAGGTCAACGGCGTGGGAGCTCCTCCCCACTTTGGGTGGCAGTTTAAGCCAGCAGGGGTTAGAACAAACCAAGCAAAGATACAATGAAAGTCAGCCAGATGGCTGGCTCTATAAACAGCCAGCATCTAACCAACTGCGTCAGCATCAAAGCAGTCCTAGTAACAGAGCCTACTGTCTTGCAGAACTCAGTCAGCACTTCATCAATAGTGGCGGCCGTAACCATTGCCGGTATTGCCTACCCACGAAGGGATGGCTAGACTGAGTTGGCCTGAGTGTCTTGGGTGATTGGCATATAGACCAAGATTCACCAGTACAATTATCACATCGACTCATTCAGCAGGTTTATAACAATCTCTTCTTAACAAATTGCCAAGCGATCCTATTTTAGCAACTTTCTTCAGATCAACGTAAATGTTACTAGCTGGAACTGCATCCGTCTTCTCCCCGTTCTCTTTTTCCCAACATCATTTCCTCTAAAACAAAGCAGCATTCCACTAGCCTTCGCGCAACGCCTAGCCAGTTGCACTTACAATTTGATACTGTTTGTGGAGTTTAGCAAAGCGGCAACAAAGTGAGATGTTACTACCATGTTGTTCTCCGTGCCAATATGAGACTTCACGATGTTCAACAGTGTCATTGTCACAGCACCGACCTTGCCACGATGCTGACACACCTTCTGAAAGTATCGACTAGACACCAAGAGCAACACAAAACAAACCTGAAAAAAACACTTTCTGAAAACCGCCCAACATGGTGTGCTTTAAGATTAAACTCAACAAAGAAAATGGGGCAAAAAATCTACATGCCACAACAGCTAGTTTGTAAAAAAATACAAAAAATACCAAAAAATCACTATTGCTATTGGTATGATTAGTACAACTCTTATCACTACAACTGAACCATCGTGAGTAGAATTTCTATCATTTGTATGCTGATCAGCTGATGCATGCATTTATGTGAAAACATTTATTCATCAAAAAAATCTTTAAAAAACAGACAGACAGAAAAAGAATATGTATACAAAACAAAAAACATCACAGCCAGAAAATCCAAAAAACAACCTAAAAGTTTACGTAACATTTAAAATCAACCACAACTAGTTAAACCATATGCCAATTATAACAACATACAGTCACTTACTGAAAACATAAAATTCATCATAAATCTAAGAACAAACAGAGAGAAAAAATCACACAATTTCCAACAGACCCGAGATCGTCAGAGCCGCTATCTGCAATGACGTCCAGTAAGCTCCAGGCCATCCTGTCATGACTTGTAGACAAACGATTGTATGCCACGAGATTACCAAAGATCACCGATCCAACGACTTCTACACACTTGGACTGGGCGGTCGATTCCACATCAAGAACCAATGGAAGAACACCATCCAACCAACATCTATACAATAATCACATCGTACTCATTATCACACCGACATTAAGCTATTACACAGCTCTTGTATATACAACCAAGGTCAACTCAGCCTTCCATCCCTCCGAGGTAGGTAAATCCAGTACTGGCCTGTCTGGCTGGGTTAAGGTGGGGTGCGTTCACCTGCATCGGGTGGTAGGTAGCACTGTGTGATCCCATATGGCAGGTGATGCTTCGTAGCTCTGTGATGGGTTTCCTATTAAGAGCTATACACCACCGTTATCTTTTATTATCTGTCCCATTGCTATAGCATAGCATGGGACAGATTATAAAATCACTTATGGCATTCTGTCAGTCTGTCTGTAAACACTCCTAAGGCCGCAATTTTGATTCGATTTTGATGAAATTTTCCAGTGATTCAAGGCCTGAAAAATAAGATCGAGTTTGTTTGGGATAAAAATCTGATAAGTCCTTCCTTATTTTACCCCAAGTTTTTTAAAAATTTGCATTATGGCCTATGGGGACTTCAAAGTGGTATAACTCGGTCCCCGTAAAAGATAATTGCGCGCTGTGTTTACTTACCCCCCTATTTTCAGGGTTGGGCAATCTTACAGTGTTATTTAAATTGACCCCTATCAACCCCTGTTGCCATAGCAACCATTCAAAAGTTGCAAAATTTTGCATTACAGCCAATAGAGATTTCACAGCGGTATAACCCGGTCCCCAAGATAATTGCATGCTGTTTGCACCTACCCCCTATTTTTGGGCCAGAGCTGTCCGACGATGTCATTTTAATTTCTCTCCTGACGACCCTTGTTGCCATGGTAACAAATTTTAGGACAAAATTTACTATAACTCGGCCCCCGTGAAAAATAATTGCACATTGTTTTCACCTACACCCCTATTTTCGGGCCCAGACTATCCGATGGTGTCATTTAAATTTCTCACCTGCTGACCCCTGTTGCCATGGCAACGTATTTTGAGACAAAATTGACTACAACTCGGCCCCTGTGAAAGATAATTGCGCCCTGTTTGCACCTACCTCCCTTAGGCTATATAGCATGGCAATAGAACAGATACCTCGTTCCAAAGAACGTTTTTCTAACCTTTAATACAATCACAATTTCAGTCTCGCAGCAGTCTCACTATAAACAACAAAGTATGGACAATAATTGTTTTCATATGCAGCACCAACTATGTGCCATCGTCACTTCAACAACTATCTGTCTTTTAAAATGAACCCCAAAAAAATATTGTTTCAATTAAAATTTCATCTCTAATTAGTTTTTTTAACAAATATGCAGACATATCTTTAAACTTCAGTACAGCTGTCAAATTAACGCATTAATTAATGTGTTAATAAATTAATGCGTGTTAAAAAAATTAATGTGCGTTAAAAAAATTAATGCACATGCATAAATTTATTTAGTTGACTGAATTCTGTGAAGCAAAAGTTCCAATATTCCGCTAAACTGCAGTTATTTGGCAATCGAATGAATTCAAGTAACCAAACTGTAGTCGCTGTTCCATCACTACTGTAAATAAATAATAAATATTATTTAGATGACAGACTAATAGCTTTGTATGTTAGCGATGACATCAATTATTGTTGGAAAATGTTTTTATTTGCTTTCTAACTTTCTATATTCTTTCTATATTCTATATTTCTATATTTTAAGCGGCCCCCCAAACGTCGTGGAACCCAGGGTAACTTCCCCTTCTACTTCCCCTCTCGACGGGCCTGAGAGCATTAATAATGCATTAATTAATGCATTAAAAAAATTAATGCAGTGCATCAATGAGTAAAAAATTAACGCTTTGACAGCTCTAAACTTCAGGCATGTAGTTATAAACAACCAGTCATTTTAAGTGGTTATTCTATGACTGATTTGATTTTGGCATAACTGACCAAGCTATTTATCAAACGTACGCTACTTTGTACCCAACAAGAAAACTTTCACGATTACACGGACGTGACATGATCCGTGTAACTGGCAGGTTTCCATGTAATTAGAAATGTCCATGACATCATGTAAACTTTACAGATTTTTTTTGTATTTTTTCCCTAAATTTTAGTTCACCTAGTGCAAAATTTTTTGTTATTCAGGCACAACATCAACTAACTTTGGCTGAATGATTTTTTGCTTAGTTGGCTAAACCGCAGTTAATCTGCTTTACAATATACATGGATCCTAGCTCCCGTTGACATTTCACTTTATGCATGTGTAGCAAATAAAATCACAACAATTTCAGGTCATTTTAGTCTTCCGTGTAATTTGCATTTTTCCTTAAAATGCTTGTGTAATTTACATTTTTTCTCTGGGAATTAAGTAAGGCCCTATTCATCGGTCAATCATGCAAGTAATAACATGGCTCAAAGTAGAACAACTTTGTTGATGCAAGCTAAGACATCACCTAAAATAAGTAAATAGGTTGAAAGTAATAAGAGACAATAACAGCAGCACCTCTGAATGGCTTTATTCTCAGGAAAGCTGTTAAGTAAATCAGTCAGACTCTGTAATGCTTGTTTCCTCACGGACAAAGCGAGGTCGATGCAACGATCTTTCAATATGCTGAGATTCTAAACACACAACGGTTCTAGTTGATAAAAACCTCATCAGCTGATTACTGAAACATAACGACATCAGTAAAAACAACCAAACAGTGCAATACAGTGTGGGATTACTTACTGTACTGCATTAAGATAACATTATCCACCTTTAGATGCAAAGAAATAGCACAAATTCAATGCAGTAAAATATCAAACTCTGCAACTCCCACAACACACTTAAGCAATCACAAACTAGTCTTTATACACCCAAAATCTCTATGATGGAGCAACCCAATTTATAAACAGTTGGTAAGTAAGTAAAGTAAGTAAGTAAGATAACTTAAAGGGCACAATTTAACAGTTAGCCACAATCCACCGCGCTCTCAACAACCAAATAAAAATGTTTTCAGCAGCTGCTTGAACTGTTCGAAGTTAATGTCAGTTTGTCTCAGATGTGTTAGAAGTTTGTTCAAAAGCCTTGGACCTGCAGCAGCAAAGCATCTGTCTCCATAGCTGCTGCAGGTTCGTCTGACGACGCATGCCTTTGAGTTGGCAGAATGCAGCTGACGACGGCCTTCGCCAGAGACCAGCTGACAGTCAGTGGCCAGGTATGCTAAAGCCATGCCGGACAGTACCAATTAGACCAGGGTGGCCATCTTGAAATCCACCCGACGCCAACTGGAAGCCAGTGCAGCTCCTGTAGCACCGGCATTATATGGTCTCAGCGTCGAACACCAGAAACCAACCGTGCAGCTGCATTCTGCACAGACTGCAGCCTGCTCATCAGACCGTCAGTGACGCCGTAGAAAAGTTAGTTACAGTAGTCCAAGCGACATGAAATAAACGCGTGGACCCGGGTCTTCAGCGTCAGATGACATCGATCTGATGAATGGTCAGAGCTCTCATAGCTGGTAAGAGCCACTGCAACATACAGCGGACACCTGCGCAGACAGCGTCAGCTGGCTGTCGACGATGACACCGAGGTTATGCGTCGTCTCCAAGACGTTGATACGTGCCGACGCCACCAGAACCTCCGAAACATTGACTTTAGCCAGCTGCTGTGGAGATCCCAACCACATCACATGGGTCTTGGTGGGGTTCACTCAAAGTCGGCTAGCCTTCAACCATGCTTCGATGTCGACGAGACACGCAGAAAGACGTCAAACGGCAGCCTCAGCATCATCAGCGGATGTGCTGATGGAGACCTGCGTGTCATCGGCATACTGGTGCAAACTGAGTCTATTACGATCAACGACGAGGGCCAACTTAGCTGTATACAGAACGTACAAGAGCGGGCCCAGTACGGATCCTTGCAAATCCCCAAACAGTACCGACTGGACAGAAAACAGGTGACCACTGTAGGCAATCTGCTGCATTCTATCAATCAGAAATGACCGCACCCAGCCATAAGCATAACTTATGAAAAACTGTGAGTAAAAATCAAGATAGCGAAAATCTCAAGAGAAATGTAAAAACACATATGAATAACATGTGACAAGTTACAAAAAATTTATGTGCTAAGCTAACATGCTGTATCTTAGAAAAATTCATAGCATATTAGACTACAGGTAAACAGTTTGCCAACTGACAATTTTGCTATCACCTGTTCATTAACGTTTTGTGCCTCAAGCCGGCAGACATTTTCTATGGCCAGCAGCGAAGCCTTGCGAACGTTTATCTTTTCATCATTGGAGCGTCGTCTCAGCATCGAAACAACACCGGTGTTGTCCTCAAGACCTACCAACCACACTTAATGCATCACAACTTGGCAAGTACTGCGAGAAAATGTAGACTTATATAACCCATCAATGCCAAAAAGCCACTCTCTTGCCCCAATGCAATGATCACATCAGTATTATGAAAAAAAGATGTCTTAAGTATTGTTCCAAAGATGGAGATGGTGTTAACAGAATCACACGAGTTCCACATCATTTGGTCGGCAACAGAAAAAGCATGAACTTAAGTCAGCAGAATGGCAATATTACTTTTCCGTACAGCAGCACGTAAAGTAAGTGACTAATTAACATAAAGATTAGAGTGTTCAAAGCAACACAGCATCTCTGCACAGGTGTTGCACAATGTCACTGTACACATCTAAAAGCTAGGATAACAAGAAAAGCCCAGCTAATGCAATGGGAAATGTGCAACAGCGGTGCATGTTTGAAAGCCCGGTGCAAACAAAATCTAACCTCACCCATCCTAGCAACGATGTTTCTTTTATACTTGCTAGAGGGCGCCAGACAACCGGTCTCGCGCAGCCGTATTGGCTTAAAATCGCAAATTTTCCCCACCCTCTTCTCATTTAGCACCCTCGCTCGGAGTGACCCCTTTCAAATTTATGGAAAAGCTTTACGGATCCTGAAACTATCTTCCAGGCAGTCGATGGTAAAGATTTGGTGATCCTAGCTTGCATTGTGTTTGATTGATCCACCCGTGTGATGGACGGACAGACGGACGGATGGACAGACAAAATTGCGATGGCTAAGACACGCTACAGCAGTAGTTGCCGTTGCGTGTAAAATTGGCAGCAGACGGTCTTCAGATGGGACCGGTAAACAGCCATCGGTAGTGCGGTGGTGACATCTTCAGACAAACCATTCTAAAACTAAAAAAAACTTAAAACAATTCTTTACCAACTAAATAACAATCACAACAAATAACAAACAAAACAGTCCATCTAATGAAAAAAAGAAAAGGCACATCTTCAGTTTTCCTTTAATGTACTGCAAAAAAGATCTGAAACTAAATCTAAAACCACATGCAATATATTCACATAAAAATTACTTCCATCACCATTAATTTATCCAAATTTCACACCAACTTAATCACAGCTAAACTCAGAAATACATACAAACGTTTTAACAACCATTTCTACCTGAACCCAGCAGTTAATGCGTAGAAGTTATTTTTAGCTTACAACTATCATGCCATTAGACTACAGTCTACAATCAGCATATAAACTCTTGCAGACATAATAAGCTATGACAGTAATGGGCAATCTACAAGTTTTTGCTCTACAGGGCTTTAAGTTTGCCTTGTTCCATTTACTTAAGGTGTGGGGCCGTAGGCACCATTAACATAGCACTCAGTGCTACTCTATCACACCGGCAATAGTGAAAATTCTGTAAAATTATCACAAAAAAATGAACCTAAAAAAACACAGCCACTTTATGGCTGGTTGCCTGATTCCTGTGATACTTCAGAATGCTACAAAATGTTAGTAAAAAGTCAGTGGTTACTTATGTCATCCGACGATGCCAATGCTATCGTTGCCATGGGAACTACAACATCCTGAACTGACCCGTCATCAGTTGCAGCATCTGTAAAAAATTTTGATACTGCAAAGTAGAATACTAAATAACAAATTCCACTAAGTATAATAAAATGTGTTATATTAACCTTGTTTCATCAGGTGCTTAGTGGCAATATGATGAATAAAAAAATGATGAATGACAAAGACTTAACACTAACCGGAAGAGTAGTGTATTTGTGCCAGCATGTACGGAAACTTTGCAATCATTAAAAACTCTAAACTATCTCCAAAAAATGACTTCTGAAAAAGATGTTAATTCCGTCTGTGCAATCCAGACCTGACCATTCACTTATGAGCTAAAAATTGGCACACAGGTTACTCCCACCCTGTATAATATTCACAATAATTTTGTTTTTTTCTCCAATATGTAGCTTTCAACTTATGAGCATTTACAGGACAAAGACAGACAAATAGACGCACAGAGAGATGAGCAAAACCCTGCAGAAAGTTAGCACATGCAGTGCAATCCATTAAAATCCGACAAATAGTGCTGCAAACACTGTGCAATTGTTATGACCCAACTACCAAGAAATTTGAGCTAATGCTCACGAGGCGCGCAAAAGCCTACAGCAGTTCCTGTTCGCAAACTGCCTTAGTCTATCTCCAGCCATTTCATCGCTATTCAATCTTGATGTGTGTGGTGTAGCCGAAAATTGCAACAAAATAATGAAACCTGTTATTTTTGGAGTTCAGGATCTTTCAAAGTCATCGATGTTGATACAACTAAAAAGCTTGTCACTAGGGCTTGTTGTGATAGGTAGTACATCCATGAACCTATCTGCAACCGTTTTCACGGTAGACTTGCCAACAATGATAAAATAATAACTTTTAGGGGGTACCGCTCTTTGATGCCCTCGTGTGCAGGTTTCCTTAAACGTAGAAAATCGGGACTTGAATCGTTGAAATCTACGTTCAATGCTAAAAATTTCACATGCAGCTTGTCTTGATCTATCTGTAGTGAATTCGACACATTTCGCTCTTGAAATGTGTCTCGCAGCCAAAAATTGCCAAAAAATCCATAAGAACTAATAGAGTCTTTCGGCAGCCAATGGTGTAGATTTGGTGATCCTAGCTTGCACCGTTTTTGACTGATCCACCCATGTGACAGACAGACAGACAGACGGACGGACGGACGAATGAACGGAGGGACAGAATTGCGATGGCTAAGATGCGCTAAAGCAGTAGCTGCTTTCGCGCGTAAAAATCACTTTGAATAGTAAGAATGATAAAACTAATGACTTACAAATACCAAATTCTAAACAAACTTTCTGCAACTAAGCGATTCCGTGTAAGTCACTTTTACTTACTGTGTCAAATTCTGACAGAAGCAAAGTGTAACGATAAGACCTGAGAGCCTGAGAGACTGCGGGGTACTGCGTTGGGCTGCTGGAGTCTTAACTAGCATCTGTGGAGCTGACTGTCGATTTCTGGTCCGAGGCGTCACGACGTTTTTTACGAGATCAGTAATGCACGGATTCACAGAACTGCTGCAGTGCTCAAACGCCATGATGGCTCGTGTTCGCACACTGCAATTCACCCGCATTCGCTCGTTCCACTTGGGTTGGTGGCATGGTGTAGTGGTAACACGTTTGATCCAATCAGTGAAGTTACTGTACACCGGGCCCAGTTAGTACTGCGATGGGCGACTGCCTCTGGGCAGGTAAATCATCTCAGTATGTAACCAGCCGCCTAGGTCAACTCAGCCTTCCATCCCTCCGGGGCAGGTAAATCGAGTACCGGCCTATCTGGCTGGGGTTAAGGCGGCACGCGTTCACCTCTGTCGGGTGGCAGGTAACAATGTGTGATCCCATACGGTAGGTGTCGCTCCGTAGCTCTGTGAGGGGTTTGCTCCTTAAGAGCTATACACCTACCTTTACCTTTACCTTTAAATGTTGACACATTTACCAATGCAGCATACGGACCAATCTTTTTACAAACAAGAAAAATATATACTTCTTCATTCATCGATAGAGCAACATATACAAAATACAACACATAAACAGCATATAAAACACACACGAACACGTAGGGGCCTATACGAATTGAACTTAATATGGCACTGGTGCTGTAGTCGACAAAACTGCTCTGCAAATGGCGCATGTAACACCATCGTGCGACTGTCGGCTTATAGCTGTGCAATCCTATACCTGACCTTTCAAATTAAAAAATTGGCACAGCAGTTATTCCTGTTAAAGGAAATGCTGACACCAAATGTGAAATTTTCTGCAAAACTTCTTATCTTTGAGCTAAAACCCAACACTGGATGGACAAACTAATAGACATAGCAGCCCATTAAGATGGCTTTGGCTGCACAATAAATGTCTTATAATATAAAACTTGCTGCACACCACGAAGATATGCAGTCGAAAAAACCTTGGACATGCTTTGCAGAATATCTAGAGCTACGATCAGATTGCAACAAGCATACAAAAGTACAGGAGCCCAACAGCAGTGACAGTGTAAACTCAGCGGTTATAGTGCATAAACGCAGTGCAATAAAATGTGATACGCAGCTCTATGTCGCTTTGTCGCCTATCAATTATTCCAATGAGCTCATCACACTCCAGTCGTGTCTGAGCTCACTACACGTCTGGTTCTGTGAAAACGGCATGGCACTCAACCCATCCAAATTGGATGCTATACTTTTTGGCACTGCTTAGCATCTAAAAACCATGTCTTCTCTTACTTCTGTCAAAATAGCAGATTCTGCAATACAGTTTTCTGACGCAATCAAGATTCTCGGGGTTACACTTAATTCTAATCTCACCTTGGGACCTCACATTAAGGTAATATCCAAGTCCTGCTTTTACCACATACGTTCCTTTAGACAAATTCGTCCATCGATGGATCCTTCTATGGCCATAGCTGTTGCTTCTGCTTTGGTGTCGGCAAGGCTTGATTATGCGAATTTGATCCTTTTCGAGTGTCCACAGAAGCACATATCTCGCCTTCAGCGAGTACAGCATGCACTTGCCAGAATCGTAATGCAGCAGGCCTATCATTCTTCTTCATCGACTGAACTTCTCAAACAACTCCACTGGTTACCTATTAAATGGCAAATAAGATTTAAACTCGCCACCTCAACTTATAAGACACTGCACACTGGCCATCCACCTTACCTTACTGATCTGCAGTATCACAAATCCTCAGTGTCCACACGCTCTTCTACCAGTCAGTTACTTGTCATTCCACGGCATAACTTATCCTTTGGTTCTTGTTCTTTTCGTGTCTCTGCACCAAAAATTTGGAACTCCTTAACTCCTCAAATTCGTCAATGTCAAACCTTGGCTACCTTCAGATGTCACTTAAAGACCCACTACTTTCAGTCAGCCTTTTCTGCCCCCTAGCGTCCATCATCCTATGCGCCCTGATTCTTTCTGAGACTTTGGCGCTTTATAAATCATTTACTTACTTACTTACTAAACTGTAAAGCCGCAGCAGCAAGAGATGCAAAAGACGAACCTCGAAGCAACGTCAGAGCAGCGTTCAATGATAAACTCCAGCAGATGACGGTGAGACAAAACTGACAAAAGATTCTCTGATAGATCGCCATCTCCACCAGTCACTGCCAAACAATACAACATCCGCCAAAGCTTAGACATTGCCTGCTGTTAATGGTAACCCATCTCAGAGCTACACAGAAGCACCTGCCATACGAGATCAAACAGTGTCACCTGCCACAGAATACAGGTAAACATGCCCCATTTGACCCACCTTAACCCCAGCCAGGAATGCCATTAACTGATTCACTAACATCAGAGAGACAAAAGGCTGAGCTGAACTTGGAGGTCGGTTAGGCGTATACACCGAAGTGGTTAAGGTACCTGTCCACATACAGCAAACTATTCCAGAATAACCAGGGAATCAAACTCGCAAACACTCAATCGTAAGTCCAACATCCAAACCACTACACCACCAAGCCATCATATTACGCTGCAAATTATTCAATACAAGAAATTTGAGCTAATGCTCATGAGACACGCGAAAACCTACAGCAGTTCCTGTTCGCAGGTAATCTTAGTCTATCTCCATCCATTTCGTCGCAATTCACTCTTTTGCAGCCAAAAATCGCCA
>Ga0209671_1001793_pt1 | contig 18651 bp, 10 predicted proteins | sample WorMetHERISLAND2_2_FD_187401 | JGI IMG/M metagenome (GOLD analysis project Ga0209671, IMG submission 187401) | Marine gutless worms symbiont microbial communities from Max Planck institute for Marine Microbiology, Germany - Olavius geniculatus... | ecosystem: Host-associated > Annelida >...
ATATATATATATATATATATATAGGGAAAGCAGATCAAGCGAGATATGTGTTGAAATAAACAGAAAACCTGAAAAAAACATCCCCGGCATTATCGATCGTAACTTAAACAAAAATTAGCAAATTTTAATAATATTTAACAGCAATATTTCTGACATAATTGGCCATTAAACACGTGCTTTACTTTACGTCTCACCGAACGTTTGCTTTTGCACTACCTAAGGAAAGCAGACAAAGCATAATGCGTGTTAAAATGATTAAAAAAACGTCAATAAATGCCATCTATCCTAATCTGAGAGCCCCAACACCGGTCTATTGCAAGGCTTGACTGTCATGCAGCAGTGTGTCTACCAGACAAAGTTTAGAGATGTTTGTGAAGTCAAGAAACAACTGATACAACCTGGATTGGTCTGGAGCAGAAAATTATCGATACTGCTGTCAATGAACGTAAAAAACGTCTCCTTGCCTGTGTTCGCACAGTTGGTTAACGCTTCAAGCAATTTTACTGCAGGCAGTTGGAAAATAAAAAAACTGGATGAATTGTCAGCCACAGTGTCCGTAATGTGAACCAAATGTGTTTTACACGTTATGTTAATTAAGCAATCATATCACATTGAATGAAGAAGTGATATTTCACTATCTGTGTTTTCCCTAGGTAGTGCAGAAACAAACGTGAGGTGGGAAACTGAATGGTCATTTGACGGAAGTTGTCAGAAATATTCTTGCCAAAAATTATCAAATTCTGATAATTGGTTTTCAAGTTACAGTCGAAAATGTTAGGGATGTTTTTTGGGACACAGTGTAGTATAGCCTGTAGTCATTGCGTCGATTAAGTTGTAGTTTTAAGGCGCGTGCAAACTACGTAGGCTAACTGAACTAAAATGTCATCGTTTAGTTTTTGACGAACTGACCAACGGGCAAGCAGTAATTAATGCATTACATTAGTAATCGTCTAACGCCGTCGGTGATTTACGTGACGCTCACATACGCATCAACCAATGACCAATGGGCTCGCCTTCCTTGTCCAGTGGTCATTTCGTCAAAAACTAACCGTGTCAGTCCAGTTCTGTCCAGTTCAATTTAGTTAAGTTACGTCGCTCTGTACTCGCCTTTATATGTACAGGGTGACTCATAAAAAGTGGAACATTTTATTTTCATTCGACGACATGTTTCAAGCTGCAAACCTAGTTTTGATTGCTGGCAAAAACGCAATCGATTTGCGCGTGAATTTTTTTACAGGCCAGTGGCTTAGAGAAGGGGGGCATGCAGGGTCTCAACTCTCCGCTGATCATGATGGGGCGCAATATGTTTGTTAATAAAAAATAGCCATTAAAGACTTAGGAAAATAAATAAAATAAATTGTTGCCAGCAGATATCGTGTTTTAAAACTATAATGCACCGAATTTGACTCGATTCAGACACCACTGAGGGAGCTCACAGCGCTCACCCAGATCTCCTAGCTAAAGTTTCTGGCTGCTACTTCTAAGTGGAGTGAAAAGAGGAGAAAAAAGGTAAGGAAAAAGAAAGGAAAAAGAAGGGCACTAGGCAAAAAGAAAGGAAAAGAGAAAGAGACAGCTAGACGAGGCACCCCAATTTAGGCTATATTTTTGGCCACGCCACCGCCCCGGGCGATTTGTATGTGCTCAGTTGATCATTTTGGCTGCAGGTCATTATTTTCAACGCCGATGTTTTTGCCCAAATAGGCCTAGGCCTATACTCATGCATGTTTCACTTTTCTGCTTTGACCCATTATGACAACCATTGCTGTGGTAGCTTTTCTCGTTGTTTATCCGCAAGAGCTGTATAAGCTGTAGACTGTAGTCATGTACGATTTGCTTTGCTTGCTATGCTGGTATTTTTATCACTTGTGCCTAGATGTACATGTATAGAACAATAGCTTTATAAAAGTAGGGTCTAAGCTTAGTGCTTTTAGGCTTACTATGTGACTGCTTAATGTTAATAAAATATTAGTAATTGTATGCACATTATTGTGTCTGACATTATTCACAAAGACCTGAAACTGAGTGTTTTAGGGTGACTTAACAAAAGCCGCTGCAATATTGTTTGCTTTGGCAGATTTAAATAAAAATTTGGCACTTTGATTGCTAATAAGTGGTTCATTGTTGGTGTAAAATTTTGTCAGACATAAATGTTATCGGTTGGAGTTTCGCAAATGTACAGTGACAAAAAAAGTTCACTTCTGTATTGCCGTATTGGCAACAGATACATTTGTTATCATTGTTCAACATAATAACTCTGCAATAGGAACTGCTATCGGCGGTATGCATCTGTTCTAGCCACAGCTGAGCTTCTCGTTGAGTTATGACATTAATCACGGCATTATGTCGTTCACTCATAAGAGAGTGTATTTGTTTTTATTCTGTGTCGATCGTATGGGCCTAATTTTGTGTGCGGTGTTCATTGGACACTAAACCATGAAGAAAAAAATTAGAAAACCTAAAAACCGTGAAAACTAAAACCTACAAAAATGTTCTTTAAAACGTATAGGTTTTTCCGGCCCTGAACTCAACTCGATCAACGCAACTAGTGATTGCAATACCTGGATTGGTCGTGTTTATTGCTGATACTGTACTTTTACATTTTTGATTTGCCCAGCTCCAAGGCGATAAATGTAAACATTCCGTGCGCAGTCGAGTGCCAGCTGCAAGTAGCACGTCAACCAATCAGCGCTCGCCACCGGGACGTGACTGCGTTTACAGTTTTTGTTGTGTTCGTGGTCTTTAAACGTGATTTAATTGAGCAAACTCTTCTTTTCTTTTGCATATCTTGTTAGTGTTTTTAATCTGAGTGGCGTATTTGTTTCAACAAAATGCTGCATTTCGTCCTGTTGTCTGTGGCTGTGTTGTCATGCGTTGTCGATGCCGGCGACGTTATCACACTGACTGACGCAGATTTCGACAGCCGGCTATCTGACATGGACTTGGTGCTTGTCAAGTTCTATGCCCCGTGGTATGTCCGTTTCGCATTCGTGATGAGTAGAGATCGGGGAACTTGTTAGTTGGCATTGGGAAACTGTAGCGTGGCTACTGAGTGTATTACGGCGCATGACACAGCAAGACTTCCTGTTATTGACATATTTGGGCACGGGTATAATGCGGACCTGCAGACCGACCAACAGGTAAACTACAGACTAAACCTGCGGACCAGGTTCGCAGTTTACCCGTTGGTCGGTCCGCAGGCCGCATTATAGTTATAAACAAAATGAAGAAGATGTGAAGTAAATGTGTTGCATGTTTTATTTTTAAGTGTTTGTGTGTAATAGGCTAGTAGACGTATTGGTCATCGGCACAAGCATTCGTCTCTACTATAGGCAAAGTTATAAATGAAATGCACGCAATATGTAATAAATTTGAATAAAATAAAACATTGTTGACTATGTATTGTATTTTTAACTGCTTGTGTGTAATAGGCCCACTCGACAAAGTTTGAAACTGATTCGGAATAACAAAACAACAATGTATGCTTTGAATTATTGTCAGCTATTATCAACAGCCATTGATGGTGAACGAATGTGAAGCATAGCCAGCTTCGAAAGCAAACTTCTTCAATAATTTTGTCAAGATTCTGTTTTCTTGTGTGCGTATAAACTTGTGTTCTAGTGAAAATAAAGTGTTGGTAATTTTGCTAAAATGTTTCATGTGTTGTGTTGCGGTTTGATGTCAGGTGTGGTCACTGTAAGAAGCTTGCACCGGAGTTTGAGAAAGCCGCCACCATTCTCAAAAATAATGATCCCCCAGTTATATTGGCCGAGGTGAATATTAATAAAGAGTTTGCAGATGTAATTTCCAAGCTAATAAATTGTTGCCAGATTTGCATTTTTTGGTCAGGTAAAATTAACATTGCCAATTTATAGTTCTGCTTTTGATTACCGATATTTACTTGCATTATTGACACTGGTTTTGAAATGTTAGATCTGTTTTGTGTTGCGTGTAGGCATCAACAAACAACAATTTATTAACAGCATAGTGTTTAAAATTAAATCAATTCACAGAAGCTAAACACTGCAGAAATTAACTTTTGGGGATTTTGCAGTTTTATGGCATTTTCTGTTGCATCTTAAGATAGCCATGCAGAGTATGTTTATCACTGAATTAGAATTTTTAACGGCATAGTTAATTTGTTAACATGTTTTTCTGTTAATTAAAAAATTGGGGCAGGGCACAATGTGAGATCACCTGGTGCCATTAGTCCAATAATTCCCGGAGTCTTGGTCCACTGCTGCTTATTTGCAAAGTTGTCTATTATAATTTTTAACTGTTGTAGCTGAAGAAATACTAATTCGAAATATTAGAACAAAATATGGTAGTTGATTAAATATTCTTTGCTAGTCGTGATGTAATGCTGACATCATAATGTGTCACAGATACAAACTTCCTAGTCTCAACTGGTGCTGTCACTTGCTACCCTGCTTCGATGGTGAACTTAGTCTGGTTCACTAATAAAAAATGCTTATCGTGTCAGCCCTGAGCAACATGGAAAGGTGAAATCGGGCATCTTGTGTTGTGATCCAAAAACTCAACATCTTGCAAGCTCGGTGTGATAGTTCACTGTCTTGATCAAACATGTGAAAAACCAACTATCCCCACAGACACATAAATTTGATCGCTTTACACGTTTTGTGGCTGCAACTGTAAAACTTCAAATATTTGACACCAACGAACCAGATTTTTCACCAATGAAGCAGGGTAGCAACTGGCAGCACCAATTGGGATTAGCCTGTTTGTACCCATGACACATTATAGCGTTACATGACAACTAGCAAAGAATATTTAATCAACTGCCATGTTTTGTTAAAACATTTCAAATTAGTATTTATTCAGCTACAACTAATAAAAATTTTATGCAAATTGCTCATTATTTGAGTGAATTATGAAAAAAACAAAAAGGGTTTTTTATGAAACACCATGTAGATACATTACATGTTGTGTATCTTTAGGTTGACTGCACAGAGGCTGGGAAGGATATGTGTAGCAAGCATGGTGTCAGTGGTTATCCGACGTTGAAAGCCTTCAAACGAGGAGAGAAGGCGTTTGACTATGAAGGTCCACGTGATGCTGGTAAGCCAAAAATGCTTTGCAGTTATTTTTATACAATGTTTGTGCATTTATTTTGATCAGCTGTGAGTGCTCATTACAGCTCTGACACTATTGGCTTCATGCCTTGGCACTCGGATTAGTATTTGGGCTGTGTCACTTATTTTCCGTTAAATTAATAATACTTCTGGATACTTTAATTAATTTTTCGTGCAGTTCGGCAACTTTGCGTTAGGTTGGGTCACCTAGTGTGAGTTTTTTTCCCACCCAGCAGCATTATAAAGCACAGATAATACAAGTTATGTAGCACTAATAAATCAAAATTTTTCACATTTTTTGATGTGTATTTTTGCTCATTGCATTGGCAGCATTTATTGTGTGAAACTATTTAGCCGATAGAAAAATTTACGCCCTTAGAGTAGTCTCGAAGATTTTTCGTGTGGACACAGTGTAGTAAGCTGGATATGTAATGCACTGCAGTTATGCTTCTTAGCAGGTTTTGGATTGGACTTTCATAATAATTTTAAACTGTTGGTAATTTGAATATCTTTTCAGCAGTGAAGGGATAAATGAAGAAGATGTGCGTACATTGTCTTTTTAATCATGTCGTTTATTGTGCATCGATGCTTTATTGGTAATTTATATGATAATTGCTATTATTACAGATGGTATTGTGAAAACCATGAAGAGCAAGGCAGGACCGAGCTCTAAGGAACTTGTAACAGTTGCCGATGCGGAGAAATTCCTGGCGAACACCGAACACTCCATTGTCGGTGAGTGAACTATTAATCTTTTCTTTTTGAGTATCCAGTCCATTGCAGATTTGTGCTTAAAGGAGGAGAATTCGACTGTTGCAGTTGACTAATCCAGCAAATTACTTCTTTACCTGTCTGTGCATTGGCATAAGAAAAAGTCGTATACTAGGTAATTAATTTTCTCCGTACATGGTGCTTGGTGTTGTATTGGTATGACAGTTTCGTATCAGTATTGCATGGTGTTTTGACAAAACCCAGACTGAGAAAACCTGGACATGGTGATATTGGCTTAGGTTTAGGAAATAAGGGTAAGGAGAGGGTTAGGGTTAGGAATAGGGATAGGGTTAGGTAAGGGTTAAGGTTAGGTTTATTGTTTATTTATAGAGATCATGGATTAGTAATAGGATAGGGGTCAGGGTAAGGTTTAGGGTTAGGATTCGTGTAGTGGGCTAGTTTTGACAGTCCGGGTTTTGACTGGGAACCGTATTGCACATCTTATAAGAAATGCATCCTTAGCACTTTGCTTTTATTGTTCATTCAACAAGAAGGCCATTTGGCCTGTAAATTTGGTTAATTTTGTGGTCCAGCAGTTCTGTACATGCTTAATGGTCTGCTCTGGTTCAACTCTGAGGATAAATAATTTTGAACTTTGGAAGTTTTAGAAGAACAGACGTGGTCATTGAAAGTCTGAATCTATGTTCGAAAGTCCTTGAAAGTGCTTAAATTTGATTTTTTAAAACACCCTGACCGAACAAGTGATTTTCAGCAGATCAGTGTAATTATCCTATTGCATTATTTCTCTCTATTGTGTTATGGTTTGTCTTCATAAGTGTTGCCTGAGTGTGAGTTTTTGAATAGTGCTTGAAGGTGTTAAATTGTCGAATGTAAACTGAACCTGATTATGCTTATAAAAATGCCGGTTTGATTTAATTCAGTTCTCTTTATACGTTCGTTGTATGGTCCTTGAAAGTTCTTGAAAAATCTTTGAATTCGATTTTTGATAAATGAACAAGAACCATGTATGTCATTCTTGCTATATAGCTGATGACTAGCTGCACTATAGGGTGCGGCAAAAAAAGTAGCCCCCTAAAGTTTTTCGCTGTTTTCTCAGCAATCGTTTAGAACTTTAATTTGTAATTTTGCACTTTTATTTACTAATACCTTTTAGATTTAATTGCCAAGTAAATTATGATTCTGTTGAAAACGACAAATTTATAAATTTCTTAACATGACTGCCTACCAATTTTTCAGTGTTGAAAATGGAGCTACTTTTTTGCTGCACCATGTAGTATGCTTGTGCACTTGTACATGTACATGCATATCTTGGTGGTGTAATGGTAGCATGTCGGACTATTGATCTCAAGGTCGGTGGTTCAACTCCTGTTCGATGCACTGTCAGATAACAACTCTGGGCAAGTTGTTTACACACATGTGCCTTTTTTACTGAGCGGTGTAATTTGGTACCGGTGGCCAAAGGGCGGTGACGCTTTGCAGCTGGGAAGGTTACCATAGGTCTTGCATCGCACTGGCCATTTGTCACGGACTCAGTGGTCTATCCACCTAGGGGCTCAACGGTAATAGAAAGGGAGATCAGCACCTCGCTTGTGCGGGGCTACTTTAGTGGTCGTGGCATCCTTTTCCTATTTGCATGTACAGTGTTAACTGTTGTATTTCCTCTCCTGTTTTCCAATAGACAACATTTTGAGACTGATGACTGCTTGGTGGTTAACAGGGAAGATTATTAGAACTGCCATTACCAATACAATCATAATTGGCAGTTCTTACAATTATGGGTTCATGTTGTTTTTGTGTTTTGTGTTTTATAAAGGTTAAACTTTCTGTAAAGGTTTAACTTTTGTTCTGCTATTATGTGTATATGCAATTTTGCCTGAAAAGGCCATCCCCGGAATGACTTATACTGTGTCAGGCGGGACTTTAAACCCTACTCAATCACTCACTCAGTGTTGTACTTTGTCGTTGTGTGTTAACAGGTTTTTTCGAGGATTCAGAATCTCGTGCAAGCAAAGAGTTTCAGAAACTTGCAACTGCCCAGAGTGATGACTATCGCTTCGCTCACACATCTAGTGCTGACGTGCTGGACAAATACGGCTACAAAGAGTAGGCTGATAATTCGCTTTAATTAGTTGAATTGAGATTAATAACTTACTACAGTTAGTAAGAGGATTTTTATCATTGATGATTTTGTATATTTTCCCAATGTTTTAAATACACTTTTGCTGCTGCTAGGCTTTTAAATAACTTAAGCTATCGGTCTGTCACTGTGATACAATGCTGTGCATCAATGGATTTTTACCTACCGGATAAGCTTTATCAGTACGAATAGTGCATTTTGGGACAAAGGTGAACTTGTTATTTTTTTACAGTCAGATGGTCAAAGCCGCAGCATTAGGTAATATACCATAAATATTAGAGCTGTCGACGCATTAATTTTGTAAACACCTTAATCATTGATGCGTTATTAATGCACACAGGCCTGTCTAGAGGGAGAGTAGGAGGGTGAGTTACCCTTGGCCCCTCAACATTTGGTGGGCCTCGCCTGTAGAATATAGAAAGTTAGAAGCAAATTTTAAACGTATAATCAACAATAACTGATGTCATAGCTAGCATAGAAATCTATTAGCCTGTCGTCGGAATAAATATTCAGTTGCAGTAGTGATGAAACAGCAACTACATTTAGTTACTTCAATTCATTTGATTGTCAAATAACTGCGATTTTACGGAATATTGGAACTTTTGTTTCACAGAATTTATTAAATTAAAATAAATTTACATACGTGCATTAATTTTTTTAATGCACATTAACTTTATAACGCATTAACTAATGCGTTAATTTGACAGCTCTATTAAACATCTTTTCTTGGTTTGCCCAGGCTCAGCCAGTAAAGCTTGGCAGTTGTCTATTTCTCATTTTCTAACCTGATTATGGTGCTTGAGTGAGAAAGTAATTTGCTGTATTTTGTATGATATATTGATGTGTGTACAAGGGCCATCCAAAATGTTTGCGGCCTTGACATATTAACAGCAATATTTTCCACAATCTATGCATCAGTGAAATGCACAGCTTTTACTAACTCATATGAGTCTGCTGTGGATATGGCGTCATTGTAATTTTTGACGTCATACAGCATTAACCTGAAACAGCTGAGTATTAACTTAAGCAGCATTTGAATCAGGCCAGTAGTTGCATGAAATTTTTAAATATGCACAATTGTAATCGGCAGTTATTACAGTTTTAGGTTTAGGTCGTTTTTTGTGTTTTGCAAACGCTCTTAACGGCTAAACTTTCTATAAAGGTTAAACTTTGTGTTCCATTATTATGTGTCTGTGCAATTTTGCCTGCGAAGGCCGTCCTCGAAATGACCTATACTGTGTCGGGCAGGACGTTAAACCCTACTCACTCAGTCACTTTTTCAGTTCGTTGTTGTCAAATATTTCGATGCCGGAAACTTTTTGAATGCCTCGTATCTAGATTTTGTGCATAAATTGTCGCTTTTCTGACAAGATAAAATGCCATCAGTCACTGTGTGTGCTGTGTAGAACGGCTGTTATATTCCGACCCACTCAGCTGCAGACAAAGTTGGAACCCTCGCAGGTTGAGTTTGTCGGTGACTTTTCGCTGGGCAGCTTGAAAGAATGGGTCAGCAAAAAAATGTAAGTGTCGCTCCAGTCAGAATGAGAATTTACTTTTATACTGCACTTCAACTTTGCTGCATTTTTGTCTCCGCCAATTGAGCATAGTGAACATTGGGGGAGATTAAGAGATCGGCCATTCTGTCCGTCGTTCCATTGTTCCTTCTGTGTACATGACGACTCATAATGGCAATGACGTCATTGCACCAAACCCTCTGCAAAGCGGCTTTTTTTTCTTCCTCCCTTTTTTGTTTTATCGTGTAGTTGTAGGTGTAGGTGTAGTAGTAGTAGTATTAGTAATGTTTAAATCACTTCACTTGGCGGAGATATGCACTTTCTCGAGGGCCTTATAATCTTAAGTGAACATTATCAACTTTAACATCTGTAATGAATTAATGATATAATCTCTATTGCACTGATTATCACCGTTTATCTCAAGTTTCTTAACTTGACATGCTCCTTAACTTTGTACTTGCATGGGCAGTGGCACATTTATTTCTTCTGTATTAATTTGTCCATTTCTGTGTTTTATGTCTGTGTTTATTTCTCACAGAGCACATTTCCTTCATGTTCTGAGAGGCATTGACTGTTAGCATATGTGTAGATTGTCTTCTTGAAAGAGCAGAATTTCAAGCCGAGCTATGATGTTTGCTCATTTTCGCAGAATTTTGATATTTCCACAGAATTTCACGGAATTTTGCAAAAAATTGAGAATTGACTGGTCATCAGTACTGTGCAGTCGTTAGCATCACAATGTAACTAGCTTAAATAGACATTATAGACCTAATTAGTCAATACAGACTAACTGAAAGAATCAAAGTTCAAACTGAATGCTTAAAACTGTAAGCCCAGCTCTACTAATAGTCATTGCGATACGGCACACAATCACAAATAAACACAATTTGACATAACAGATTGCACTTTTAAAAAGAAAAAAAGATTCACAGTTTTCTTTCAATGTTGCTAACATAACTGAGCACAACATCAGCTTTCAATAACTAAAGTTTTTTGACTGGATAGAGCTCAGTTTACTCACAAACATAAAGCCCTGGTGAGCCGCGGAATTTTGCAAAATGGTGCACGGAATTTGGCAAAATTTACCATGGAAATCTGTGGGCCCTAGTTATTATTTAGCTGAGATGGAAGTTTCGTGCAGAATGTTTAATTGTATTGCCTGTTTTGTTTCGGTATAACTGCTCTGCGGTGCCATTGAGCATTAGTTTCGTTATCAAAGATGAATTTCGTAAGATTGCTGTCTCAATGGTGCTTTGACATTTAAACCCATGGAAGCATTCAACCTGTATAATGCATTACTTCATTCAACTGTCTTCAAAAAGAATTCCTTTTCTTTTTGTGTTGCTACCAAGCCTGAGCTGTTACTGAAGGAAGGTAAACAGTTGAATCGACATAAAAGCTGATAAAGTGTATTGTTTAGTTGCGGTAATGTTGTACATATTGTGTGCTATAGACATGGACTGGCGGGACATAGGAACACTGGTAATGCTGATCAGTTTAAAAACCCTCTGGTCGTTGCCTATTACAATGTTGACTACACCAAGAATCCTAAAGGCAGCAACTATTGGCGCAACAGGTTAATAATGAATTGCTTCACAGTTTGTATGTGTCTTTATTTTGCCTGTCATTGCTGGTTAGAAACACGACTAGTATTTAGCTTTGAATTAAAAATGCTGCTCCAGCAATTCCTGAAAACGGCTTTAGAATACGCAGGTCGCTTCAGAAAAATTGGCTTGTCAAAAGTGTTTGTAAAGTTTTGCATACTTTTCTGCTTAGGCAGTCTGTAAAATATTTTTTGGTAGATTTTGGTAACTGCAGAAAATAAGACCAGTTAACAGAAGTGTCATGCTGTATTACTGTATGCCATTTTGCTTTCTGGCTGCCTGACATGTTCGTACATGTGACTTTTTAAAGCAGAATCGCTATCGACTATTCCTACATAATTTCTCTGTAGCATGGTCTGTTATGTATGGTTAGCTTGTGTGCGTAGTATTCTGTTCATGCAACGTTGCCCACTGCTTAAACTGTTGACGGATTTATACACCATTTGGTCTGTACTTTGGTGGCGTCAAATGACACATTGATAGATGGGGGTCATAGTAGGTTGCGATTTGGGTGGTCAAACCCCCAGCCAAAGTATGCATGAAAGCAGTCTTAGCCATCGCAGTTCTGTCTGTCCATCACACGGGTGGATCAGTCAAAAACGGTGCAAGCTAGGATCACCAAATCTTTACCGTTGGCTGCCTGGAAGACTCTAGTTTCAGGAACCGTAAAGCTTTTCCATAAATTTGAAGAAGGTCACCCCGAACGAGGGTGCTAAATGAGAGGGGGTGGCAAAATTTGCAATTTCTGGCCAATAGGTCACTGTATCTCAGTAACGGTGCGAGATAGGGCCTAGATTACTTTTAATCACTAATAGAAAGTCGTACACTGGCTCTCGAAGCCGAATTCAATAACCTACAATGACTTTGAGCGTTAAAATAGAGGGTTTTTTTTATTTTTTGGCGATTTTGGGCTGTGACACACTATCGTTATGCGATCTAGATAGAGAATTAAGTATTTGTATATTAACTTAGTGTGAACACCCCAATTTTCAGCTAAACTCCTGAACCAGAATTGCTATAAGTTTTGCGTGTCGTGAGCCTTAGCTCAAATTTCTTGATCAACTTGTGGAAAAAATGGTTTACAGTTGGCAGCATCGATCAGTGATTTTGCATTTCACTAAGTTACTTTGTTTCAGGCCTGTGCTTTTAGTGGACAATGCCTGCTGTACATGTAGGGTCATCAGGGTGGCAGAGTTATCGTCAGTTTCGCCTTTTATGAGATTACTTTGGTGGCTCATGTTTCATCTGCCTGCAGTATATGTATGTTGCAGTTCAAGCTGGCACCGTCGATCATTAATTCTGCCTTTTATTAAATTAATTTGGTGGTTCATGTGTTTCATCTTTGTACTGTGTGTGTACGGTACAACAATGCATTGATCAAGAATTCCACCTTTTGCCAAATTAATGTCGTGGTTTATGGGTTTTGCCTGCTTGCAGCTGCGGCACTATGGCGCTCTACAGATGTTTTGTTAATAATATAATAATATTAATAATAATAGTAACACAGGGTGCCATACTGCCAAAGCTTTGAGCAGGTGAAACACATGAATCATCAAAGTAAGCTGGTAAAAGGCAGAATTGATGATCGATGCTGCCACCTGGCATAACCATTAACCAATACATAACAGTGCTCAGGCAGTGAAACTAAGAACAACAAAAGTAATCTGGTAAAAGACGGAACTGATAAAATTTTATTCCTGTAGGGCATGCCAAGTAGCAGCGTTGATCTTCAATTCTGCTTTTTATCAAATTGCTGCTGTACACGTAGGGTAATCAAGGTTGCGAAGAAGTACGCGGAGTCGGGTCGTAAGGTGACTTTTGCGGTGTCGAGCGCGGATGATTTCCAACATGAGTTGAGCGAATACGGACTCAAACACGATGGAGACAAGCCGGTAGTAGCTGCTCGCAATGAGAATGATGAAAAGTTTGTCATGCAGACAGAGTTCAGGTAGTCTTTTGTTAGATATTGTTGTTGTCATGGCGAGCCTGTCAGGCATTTTGTTTGTATCAATTATCGTGTATTAAATGCACTCACCAGATGCATTTTTCATTATCTAGGCCTATACAGTTTAAATACCAGGTGGCGCAATAAAACATCCCGAACATCTGCATGCATTATTCGGCCAAGCGGTCAAAATAAATAAGCGCAAAAGCATTTTTGTAATGACCAAACATCAACAAATATTTATAGGAATTTTTGTTTAAAACATTTGTATAAGCCGTGATACAAACAAAATAGCGTCACATGCCGTAAAGCAATTTTTGCAAGTGGTTCATCATTTGCGTTTCCACTTGTATGTAAGCTATACCAAAACGTCACAGTAGGCTGAATCATCAGTAACTGATCAGCAGAAAAATTGCTGAATAGATCCTTCATTCTCTTTTGCCACTGCTGCTAGACGCTTTTTGTTCACGACTATACGGCTTTTCGGATTCTGGCTCTCTGACGGCGACATCATGCCATTTGTCTGAGATAACATTCTAAAGGTCTTTGAGTTCACAAATGGTTCACATCTTCCTTCACAGAAAAGTTTGCAATTATCCCAAACTGTGTAATGTAGTGGATTCAAATCTGTTGAATGCGTTGTTCATTTATGTGAGCTGACGAAATCGAGCGTGTTGTGTCAAAGAAGATTTTGAGTTGTTTTGATGGGATGTAATGGAATGCTGTCTACATAATTGGATTCTTAACTCGCTTTACACCACTAAGCAGCATTCAGTAGTATCATAAGTGAAGTCACTGAAATTTATAAGCAAGTAAGAATACATATTGCTCTACAAATGTAAAAAAGGAAATTTATTTCCGTAAAGTATACGTGCCGTTATAGTTACGCAAAGTTTGGGATGTTTTTTTGCGCCACCCGGTATAACTGTGAGGGTCTGTCTGGCTGTGTTGTGTGACTTTAGCCCGGAGAATTTGGATACATTCGTTGAGCAGCTGCTAGGCGGTGAGCTGAAACCATATCTCAAGTCCGAGCCAGTTCCCACTTCAAATGAAGGTCCTGTTAAGGTACATGGTAGACCCAAGATATTTTATATATATATAACGTTGCTACCATAATAAAGATTGACTTTGGATTTCATTAATTCGTGCTTATGCTGGCATGTTAACTTACATTTTTTTCATTGCTCTCAGCTATTTGAGTGCTGATAGATTGCACAAAATACTGTCTTTTAACTGGCCCATATTTTCCTGGGTTGATTCATGATACTATGCTGTTGTTCATAAGTCAGTGTTCAATTGTAGCAGTAATTCAATACCATCAGGACTGCTACCCGACCTATCAGAACACTTCAGGATGATTGGAGATAGGCCGATGTGTAGCTTATAAATATGATTTGGCCCAGTGATGACATTCCGTGCAGTCATCGGTCTAGAACAGTGCAACCATAACCCCGTCAATTTGAGTTGAAAAGTGACATTTCTGCTTGCCTCGGGAAACGTTCGTGCGCCAGTTTCGATTTTCTGCATCTTGGTTTTTGAGCAGGACAGACATACAGATGGCTGAGACACAGACTGTTAGAAAGGATGTATTCACAGTAAGTAAAAATGTATTCGTTATCGTATAAAGTGATTTGCGGTTGCTGCTGTTAAGGTCGTCGTAGCGTCTACATTCAATGAGATCGTGAATGATCCGACCAAAGACGTTCTCATTGAGTTCTATGCACCGTGGTGTGGTCACTGCAAGAGTCTGGCGCCCAAGTACGAAGAACTTGCTTCGAAGGCAAGTCACAGGATTGGTGGCGGTAATGTATTGTGACCGATCAGTGAAGTTGCTCTACGCCGGGGCGGGTTAGTACTTGGATGGATTTCTGTCTGAGGGCAGGTAAACCATCTTGCTAAGTAACCAGCTGCCTAGGTCAACTCAGCCTTCCATCTCTCTGGGGTAGGTAAATCGAGTACCAGCCTATCTAGCTGGGGTTAAGGTGGGGCGTGTTCACCTGTGTTGGGTGGCAGATTTTAACCTTTTTATCCTGGGTGTCAGCCCGCCATCCCAGAGTGCTGCCATGGTCAGGGATAGGTTCAGGGTAACAGCCGACAGGGTTAGGGTCAGTGCTACAGTTAGTTCAGCATTTAATAAGTACAGTTTCGTCATCTAAAAAGGTTTTTGGTGGCCCTTCAGTTTGAACCAAGATTACTTGCAGAAGTCAGCTGTTTGAGTGTAAATACATTAATTGCTGCAAAAGCCAGGTACTCACTCATCTGAAAATGGGATCTGCTGGACATGTGAAAAGTGCATTACATTGCATTCAGTTTACAGTGAAAAATGCTTAGCACTTCACCTTAGCAGTTTACTCATTTTATGGTCAGCTATGGAAATAGGTGGAAAACAGATGAGTCTTAAAGGTCCGTGGTCACCAAAATTAACATATACATTTTATCCATTTTCCTGAAAGTGCAGAATTTTATGATAACTTTGACAATAATATCGGCGCCCAGCGTTCTGTCAACACGGAAAAATGTACCTTTGAAGTCGACGATCTACGAAAACGACGTAGAAAACGCGCCGCTATGACGGTCTGCGATGACGTCATGAGTTTAGCTTATAGACGCCATGAATTAATATTCATGACGTCTATAGGCTATGGCCTAGCCTACAATGATGACGTCGTCGGCTAACCATTAATATTCATGATCTATATGGGCTTGGGTCATGACGTCACTGCAGGCACTGATAGATTAGAATATTTCGCATAACGTAACGTAATGCCGCATTTTGTTTGAATTCACGCATTAATTTCATATATTTATAAAGCTCAAATCGACATATTATATAGGCAAGGTTAAATGTCTAATTTAAATCTACAGAAATTGCGCGAGTGAGTTTGACCATGGCCATGGACCTTTAAGTTTCGTCTTGCCATTAGTGGCCATAGCAAGCTTATAATAAATTATGGCTGTTATGTCTAAAAGATTTCAAAATGTCAGAAACTGTTAGCTATCAGGTTATCGATGAAAAGTCTGGAGAGATGTCCAGGAATAATTCAAGAAAAAATGTGGTGAGGGAATATGGTTTATTGTTAACATTTGGTCAGCACTGTTGTCTATTAACATAGGAATAGCACGATAATTGTTTATGATGGTGCATTTTTACAGTTTAGCCTGTTACGTGAAACACTGGTGTTGTACACATGTGCAGTTGTCTGGTGAGGAAGACATTGTGATTGCTAAGATGGATGCTACAGCTAACGACGTGCCTAGTCCATACAGTGTCAGAGGGTAAGCCAATCAGTTAACATCCATTGTGCTGACATCACAGTACACTTTATGAGTACTTGCTTTTCTCGTTTTTTTATGATGAATCCCATAAATAACACAGAAAAAAACTTCTATGTGATATATGCTATGATTCTGCTGCTGCTGCTTCGACTATTGATTTTTCTAAAGTCACCAGTCACTCCAGATTAGACTAAATCCTTGAAGACAAATTTTAGAATTGTTTCAGCAGTTTCTAACAGCATATCAGTGGACGAGTCCATTCTCCTTGGCTTGTGTGTTAGTGCTGGGATTTTATCGTCACAAGTTTTTACGGGTGTTGGCAATGTAAAGTGCGCATAGAATAGCATTATAATCAGTAGTAAGTGAAGTCCTCTTAGTTTGAGTCTAATCACGAAAAATAACGAATTGAGTCCGACTAGAATATACTGCGTGGGTCAATGTATTAGAAACACAAATACACCGAGTCCAACTCGAGTCTAGTAGTGATTGCGATCCCGAGATTGAATTCTCAATCCTGGTATCTGGGATTGAGAAATTTGTAATCCCGGGATCCCGTTTCGGGATTAGGCTTACAGATTGGTTGTCATTTTGGTATCCCCGATTGACATATTTTATGCACAGGGCCCCACGAAAGGTATATCCGAAATGTAGAGAGTGACAGTGACTGCCAAAATACAAATTTACGGTGACAGCACAAAGTAGTACTCTAGCGCTCATAGTATATTTTATTCAGCAGATGGCTATTCTTATTTCTGTCATTTAGCATGCGAAAAAGTACAATTTTAGCTAATTTTTGTAATCCCAAAATCCCGGGATTGAGATGCTGCTAATCCTGGGATTCGGGATTGGTGAAAACGGCCGGGATTCGGGATCCTGGGATTGCAATCCTTAGAATCTACTGCCGTACTTGACTCACTGTTATAATGGTAGTAACTCTAAAGCTGTTTGCTGGCAATTCTGATAGGATGCTTTTTAGTGGATACTTAAAAACTTGTTTGACCTTTCTGACATTTTTTGCATAGTCTCTCTGTTATAGAAAGGGGAGCGTATCTATCTGCAGTTCGGTTTTGGCTAGTGAACCTATAAAACTGGAACTACTTGCATTAATCACTGAGATATTGGCGTACTTACCTTCTAGTGTCACAACTGTCTGAAATCAACACTGAACCAATAAGCCATTTGTACCCTGGATCTGGGTTATAGATCGGTCTCTTTTAAATCGGTACAATCTCGAAACTCTGGAAGAGGCAACCTGTACAGTGAAACCCAATTTTGGAATCACTTAATTTGTTATAATATTTGTTAACAGATATTTCAAATGACTCGGTACTAGCTGCCTATGCCATTCAAGTGGTGTTTTCAACTGCTGGTACAAATACGTGATAGATGACTCCTTACTGTGCTGTGTTGAAATATTTCTAGATTTCCGACTCTCTACTTTGCCCCAAAGAATTCAAAGAAGAGCCCCAAGAGTTACGAGGTATGCAGTATATGGATTTCTGTTGACAACGTGTAATAATTTAGTCAAATGTATTGCTTACGGAGCTCCAGTGAAATTGTCATTTTACGCTAGTGCCTTCATCGTTGATGGGCTCGTTCATGCCATGTGTGGAATGGGTTTTGTCTTGGGAATAATATGGGGGCTGATGCACCAATAAAAACAACTAAATGAAGAAAATTAAGAGGCAATTGTGTGTGCCCTTCTGATGCAGTAGTTGGTCGTCGATTTGGCTTGGGAGAGGTTAAGCGTATAACAGATGTATAATTTTACTATGTCTCGTTCTGTGTCGAGTCATAGTGGTCCCTATTATTTCAGTTACCTTATGTATTTACCCTATGCAGTTCCTGGGTGTCTCAGTAATTATATATCAGCTATGCTATTACCATGGTTCTTACTACTCTGCAGATTTCATTTTCCCAGACTTTTCCCCGACTTTCCGGGGCAAAATGAATCGGTTTTTTTTCTGACTTATTTGTTTACGCAAAATACCAATGTTGGTTATCCCTGACTGTAGGAATCATGTACTACATGTCTACAGCAGCATCATGAAGATCAGGGTTCCTACAGGTTTTCTGTGGCAAAATTCCCAGACTTTTCCAGTCATGGAATGACAATTTCCCTGTCATTATGGAAACAATAACCATATCGCAAAAATGTTATAAATAGTAGTAAGTAATGAAATGGTATTAATAGAACAATATGCAAATGACAGAGGCCCTGGTCGGGGGGTTCAGGAGACAAAGCCCCCTTGAAGATGAAACGCGTTTTTTGGACATTCGGTGGAAGCCGCAAATTCGCCCGCTTTTTTAATATTTAGAGATACAAAAGGTCACAGTTATCTGCAGTCTGCAT
>Ga0209671_1001794_pt1 | contig 18650 bp, 20 predicted proteins | sample WorMetHERISLAND2_2_FD_187401 | JGI IMG/M metagenome (GOLD analysis project Ga0209671, IMG submission 187401) | Marine gutless worms symbiont microbial communities from Max Planck institute for Marine Microbiology, Germany - Olavius geniculatus... | ecosystem: Host-associated > Annelida >...
TGTTTAGTAGTATTTATAGCAAAAAAAATCAAGTAGTATTTTAATTTATCACACTGTTTTTATTGAAAATTTTATGTTTGTGCGCTTGCTCTATAGAGAGTTCAATACCCGTCGAATTAGAAATACTTCCAATAAATAGGGATTTGTCCCATATTAAACCAACAGGCACGATACCTATATTCCATAACATTGCGAAAACCATTAGACTGCTATGTCTCTCCCTCAGTTTCATGCTTGCTCTGGCAGTGCCTCGATTAATAGTTATTTGAGTAATCGAAGTGATTTGATTTAGCGTTAAACGCTTTAATTAACCTGGTTATCTACAAAGCTCCAGTAACCGGCACTTCACTTCCCTCCCCTCGTGGGAGGGATTGAGGGAAGGGGATAAAATAGATGACATAACTTCAACTTGATCTTCCTGGATATGCGCATTAACTAGATTTCAGTTAATAATCGTGGGAGGAGGGATAATCATGCAGCTAGAGATAAACGAGAATCCTTGGCTCTATTTTCAGAGGTTTATGAGGCGAAGTTTAACGTTTTTGGAAATAGGCTCCAACATGGCGGGTGTTGTGATTTCTAACTGCTATTTTTTCTTTTTCAATGTTCTTAAAACAACGTTTCCGTTCGAGGACCTCAGAATTCCAATTTTGGTCATTGTGATCGTGTTTGTTGGGCTGGTTTTTCTTGCTAATACCATCTTGAGTAACTGGACTAAGGACTTGGAGTTATTTGTAACATTAAAAGCCCGAAATCGCCCCATTGATTCTGAGTTGCACCGGAGGGCTCAGCGCAAGATTCTCGACATGCCTTTTATCCACTCCATGATGGGCCTGATCTGTTGGCTTTTGGCCGCCGTCATCATCGCGATTTGGTTCTGTTTGATGGCGGAGGCCGGACAGGCATTTGGCACTATCCTGTTCGATACGTTAAGAATATTTATTGGGATGATTATCAGCGGCACGGTTGTCAGTGCAATTAACTTCTTTACTTTAGAAATCTTTTGCCGACGGGTGAGACCTTATTTTTTTCCTGACGGTGGCATTGTGAAGGCTCCCTGTACCTTCCGGCTTAAGCTTCCGATCCGGATGCTTATTTTTTTTGTTTTGACCAGCATCTTGCCGATCATTCTCATGGCGGTGTTATCATACAATAAAGCGAAATTGATGCTGATTATGAATCCGGATTACGTTATTCAGAGCCTGCTGTATCTGACTGCTTTTTTGCTTGCAATCGCATTGGCCGTAGCCATCATCCTTTCGCGTTTGTTTTCCACCAGCATAATAGGGCCTGTCAGCCGGATGGCGGATGCCATGGCAAAGGTCGAACAAGGCAATCTGGCAGTGTCGGTTCCGGTTGAAAGCAATGATGAATTAGGCGCTCTGGCGGAGCATTTCAATCAAATGACCATTGGTCTGATAGAACGCGAAAGAATGCAGCAATCGTTAAATTTAGCTAGGGAGGTCCAACAGAACCTTCTTCCGAAGAAAAATCTGAAAGTCAATGGATTTGATATCGCTGGTAAAAGCATTTACTGTGATGAAACAGGCGGGGATTATTATGATTTTATATCTATTGAGCATGCTGACAAGCAGAAAATGGGGGTGGCTATTGGCGATGTTTCGGGGCACGGTATTTCATCTGCCTTACTTATGACTACCGTCCGATCATCTCTGCGGCTGCGTGCACTGCTGCCAGGCAGCATTGCCGGCATCATTTCTGATGTGAACCGCCAGCTTGTCCAGGATGTCGAAGACTCGGGGCAATTTATGACATTGTTTTTTTTAGCTTTATCTACTGAATCGAGACAACTTGAATGGGTGCGTGCAGGACATGACCCCGCCATTATTTATGATCCCCGGCCAGACGCATTCAGTGAGCTTGGCGGATCGGGAATTGCACTGGGTGTGGATCCCGAATGGATCTATGAGGGCAATAAGAAAACTGATTTATCGGTTGGCCAAATCATTTTTCTCAGTACAGACGGGGTCTGGGAAATGCGAAACAGAAAAGGCGAAATGTTAGGCAAAGAGCCGGTTCTAAATACAATTCGACAAAACTCATCATCAGATGCAACGCAGATTGTTGATGCGATTTTTGACACATTGGATAGATTTACAAGTGGAGTGAAAATAGAAGATGATATAACATCGGTGGTCATAAAAATGCAGAATTAGATTTCAAATCGTGTAAAGACAATTCAGCATTCGATCTTTGACCCCGATTACTGTTATAAACCGTTTCAGTCGATACATGCGCGCCTGTTTCAAGTGATTGAGTCGGAAAAAGCTACTTTTCAGGAACCTGATATTTCTCCAACAGAGCTGCAATTTTGAAAAGACAAAATTACTTGTGATATTACCATCTCCAGATTTCAAGGGAAGTTTCCATGTAGGTGCTATATATCTGAACATTTGATATCAACCGAATTTTTTTCATATTCATTTGAAGCTTCAAATTTTCAGTAAGTTATGATAATTTTGTCAAGCAGTCATCACCAGACATTGCTTTGACAAAATACTACAATGTAGCAAACTGTCTAATATTATTGACAGCTTATGCATTTTTTGTTATTAACAAAACCATAAACATCTCAATGTGAACCGAATCGTTAACAAGAACCGAATTTTTCATCTCCATTTCAATTCAATCCTCTTGCCCGGAAACGCCTCCTAAATTGTATATCATTTCGAGCAGATAATCATCTGACCTCAGCGCTATTTAAAATCAGTTACTATTAGTCCTTAAATGTACTGGAAAATACCATGCTTAAGGATTTACTGAAAATGCCTGAATGACACCCTCCAGGGGTTTTATTGCCTTTGGAGGTTTCTATTTTTGTTAAGACAAAACCAATAAATACTAAGAGCAAAGTGGGCGTGAAATGTTAAAGCTGATGGTATTGGATATAGTCTTAAGCATGAGTTTTATTTTTTGACCGCAGCCGCTTTATGGTTGTTGCCCCGATAATGAGGTAACGATTTGGGGCACGGAAGGCTCAGACATCATCACTGGCACCGAAGGCTTTGATGTGATCGAGACCTTAGGGGGTCACGATGTCATTTAGGGTCTGGGGGGAAATGATATTATCTTTGCGACCAAATAGCGGAAATTTTAACTAAACATCAGATCAACAAGGAACCATTGAAGGGAGAAGACACAATGAGAAATGCTATTAATACTTTAATCCTAGTTTTTTTTATACTGGCTGCTACAGCTTTATACGCGCATGCAGAGGACAAATACTGGTTCGGAGGTGATGGAGAATTGGGCGATCCAGCAAATTGGGTTCCGTATGGAATGCCTACATCTTTAGATTTCGTCTTTTTAACTAATGAACCAGGTATAAATGCTACAGCCTACGTTGACTCTGGTTTGTTCGGTGAGGAGATTCGCATATATGGTACAGGCGCACAAACTATGAATCTATTGCAGTCAGGAGGATCTTTTTTTGCAGGTGCGAACTCTTTTGTTGTTGAGTCAGGGGGTACATATACCATGACTGATGGATCGTTCATTACCGAACAAAGTATTACCATTGATGGAGGTGTGTTCAATCAGTCAGGAGGACAAGCAGAGCATTGGGATCCGTTAGATATAAGGAACGGTGGAGTGTATAACCTCAGCGGCACTGGGCAGTTGAGAGGTACTCATTTTGGGGAAGGTATTTGGGATGGAAAATTCAATCAGTCTGGTGGCCACTACTGGGCTTTTGGTAGTATTCCTGATGTTAAAGGTTTATATATTGGTGAAAAAGGCATTTACAATCTTTCAGGGGGAACTCTTCATTACGACGGTATCATCAATCATGGCATCATAAATTTTTCCGGTGGTGAAATGGTGCCAAACGGTATTTATGAAGAGCTTGCACTTACAAACAACGGGAGCACTAATCTTAGTAGTGAAGGCACTCGGACAATAGATGGCTACATAGTCAATAGCGGAACATTCAAAACAACGCTTACTACTGCGGACTATACGGGAACTTTCACTAACAACGGTGCCTATATCAGTGACACTTCAACTCAATTCTTCAACTATTTGACAGTTAGTGAAACTGGGTATTTGGTTGGCCAACATTCTGATGAGTTCTATATTTACGGCGATATTGTCAATCACAGCGCCAAGAATTATGAATGGAACACTAAACAGGCATATCTGGGCTTTTTGGATGGAGAGGATAATCAACATGATTTTTATCTAACCGGTCAAGACTTTGGAGCAAAAAGATCCGGGTATGCAAATAACTTTTCCTGGGGCACTCTGGATCTTACTGATGATGTTCTCACTCTGTACGATGGCAATGATGATTTAGGGGCTGCTTTATATTTGGGAGAGATACTAGGGATTGAAATATTAGGTGAACAAATAATAAATATATTCAGCGATGACGACTTAAATATTTATTACAGAGCTAATTTAGTTGGCAACGAGTATCTAGGAGGTAAGATTTATGCCTTATCCGGGGCGGGTCAGCTTATCCCAATCTTCATCACGATTCAAGATATCATAGACTTCTTTGATGAATCAATTGCCGATGCTACACTAGAAGGAGTTGGTAAAAACCCAAAAATTGCAAACTTTAGACTCTGGTTGTTGGGTCAAATGCTTAAAGCCGCAAATTACTTTATCGAGAAAGATAAGATGAAAGTCGCCTGCTTTATTGAAAATCGATCATATAAACGCTGCGATGACGAACCGAGGCCAAAAGACTTTGTTCAAGGCGAATCAGTCCCAGGATTGGCAGATATGATTATGGAGTTGATGTGTGTTCAGAAGTGCAGAGGGTGTGTTCAATAGTTAAACGTAACTTATCAAATTAAAGCTCATAGAACCGCGCGATAACGGAGATGATGAGGATGACAATGATGAAGAGGACGGTGATGACAATCATCGAAAAAGACGAAAACGACGCGGTGGCAACAATGATCTTTAATTTCGAATTTGTAACGTGTTAATCGATCGAAATTTTTGCCGCTTTATAGATTTTCATGGATTACCTCCTTTTGGTTTATGAGTTTGACGTGATGCTATTAACTTAACATCATTTTCTGGTGGGAGTGGCTTCCAGCCACGAAAAAAGTCGCTCTAAAGCTTTATTCGCGGCTGGAAGCCGCTCCCACAAAAAGACCCCGGTCCTTAAGTTAGCGGCATTGGGTTTGACGCTCACGACCAGCCTGGGGTAAGCATAATATATCCATATATGAATTTGAAACAGTGGTTTAAAGATCATCATTCTCGTTTTCATCATCGCCTGCGCTGGAACTTCAGATAAATCCGGTACAAAACAATTGTCCGAAGTGAATGAAATTGTAATTAAAATGTCCTTTGCCTTTCAAGACAGATTTCAAGAAGGCTCACAGCAATTATGCTTTGCTGAAGGGAGCGTATTACAAGTAGGATGCCAGGTTGAATCTGCCGGCGCCCCGATAAAAGAAGTTATCGTCGAGAATCTTGATACAGGATTAGTTCTAACAGCATCTCCGCTGGATGTTGGAGACATATGGTCCGGCCTGTACGTGGTGAGTCCCCTTCCGTCCTTCGATCCCAGTAAACATATGGGGGTTTGGAAAATTCTGGTTAAAGATGAAAAGGGAAATGAAGCTACGGCTAAAACACACCGATTGAATATGAAAGGCGAATTGCCCTATGTCGAGGGATTAAAGGCGTCCGGCAATCCTCTTGCTCCTACATTAACTTGGACGGCACACGGAAAGAAGGACATCCCCCCGAATTGTGCTATAAGATATCAGGTTCGTTTGCTCAATGATGTTGAAACCCAATTCCATAAATCAAGTATTCCTATCTTGAAAGCGGAACACCTTTTTACGGCTGATTAATTCTATCCTTCCACTCTTGGTATTTCATCAGATCCTTTTCCAGCAGGTGAATGCCGAAAGCAAGAATAGCCACGTCATCGATTTGTCCGAAGCCGAGAATCCAGTCGGGTATCAGATCGATGGGGCTAACGATATACGCCAAGATAAGGATGAATATGACAATGGACCTGGCTGACACATCCCTGTAAGTGCCCTTCAAATAGTCTCTGATCAGGGGTAACAACAGTCTAAGGTTCCGAAACAACCTGGCCAACAGGCCAAACTTGATGCTACTATTCCTGCGCATATCAATGCACCGTTCCAAAGATTTCCGCACCACAATATAGGCAGTTTACTTGATCTCCAGCCTGAATTAACCCACAGGATATGCAAACCGTACCCTTAATAGGAAATGTGAGGCTTTCGGGGCTGACGAATATGCATTCCAGCCGATCGTCATTTGCAAAGCTTCCGCTACATTCAGGGCATTAGGTATTTCCTAGCTTCGCCTTAATGCACCTGCTCTGACAAAACGGCTATGCTAAAAATTCGTTACTCTCTGACAATTTTGCCTCCCATATTCCTTTTGATGCACATAACAGTTTAGCCAATTGATGTCGAGAAAATACCCTTTCAATTTTTACAAAGCTTACCAACTACTTGAAACCATGTGGGATATTGACCGTAAACCAAAGTGTTGATTTTTTGATAAAAATTTGAGAATATGCTGAGATTTCATTATAGAAGCTTTAACCTTTAACAAAGGGAAGGCACACATAAGCATGAATGACAAGGCTCCGCTTTCAGATCCGAAGGCGGGGTTTTTACTTTTAGATATCCTGTTGAAATCTGCAATTAACCTTAATTGCAGATAATGCAAGAAATCACAAGGCGTTAGTCTTTCAAATTTGGACCTGATACCATAGGATATTACAAAGTTTGCCAGAAAGTGATACTTAATAAATTTTCATCTATAACAACACTATGCATTAAGTGCCAGTTAAGATCCTAATCTATTGTAAAAGCTATGCCTAAAAAGCTATATTTATATGGATTGCCCGTACTTATTATTCTTTTATTGGGTTTTATTCACTTGCCCCATCCATTTCACGGTGATCAGGCTGGGTATATGGTTGGCGCTAAGGAGCTCGATCAAGGTGGTAGGCTTTATATAGACTATTGGGATAATAAGCAGCCTGGCATATTCTTTTTTTACTGGCTCGCAGGCTTATTGTTCGGCTTTTCTGAGGTAGGTGTGCATTCATTGGAGCTGTTGATATTTTGTTTCCTGACAATTCTAATTGTTTTTTCACTCAGACACTATTTTCACTATCCTTGGATGTCTTCTTTCGTACCAATCACTACGATCGGAGTTTATTATTGTATAACTTCAGTCTGGCATCTCTCTCAACTAGAAATTATAGTTAGTTTACCGTTATTTCTGTGTGCTTGGCTTAGTTCTATTATTGGGGAGAACCGCTATAGGCAGGCAATACGGTGGTTTATGTCAGGGGTGAGTGCAGGCATGGCTGTTGTGTTTAAGCTTGTTTTGGCTCCCATTCCAATAATAATGTGGCTCGTCGTAATAACAATTAGGCTGCGTTTCGAGGGGCTTCGCTCCAGAAAGCGAATATTATGGGATGTCCTGTCTGCCTTTTTAGGAGGGCTTATAACACTCGCCATGGTCGCAGCATGGTTTGCATCAAATGACTCTTTGTTTGAGTTATGGCAAACAACATTTGTCTATCCAATGCAAGCCTTTGTAGACGCGCCCAGTGCCGGTCTAAGGCGATTTATTGGCAGCATGTATTGGTTTGGCAAAGGGATGGCCACTTTAATTTTGTTGGCATTTTTTGTGATGGTTAATTGGCGGTCGATTGAACTAGAAACGGTAACTTTGCAGATGATCGGCTGGCTTATAATCGGCGTAGTAGTCATTTTAATACAACGTTTTTCCTATTGGCAATACCATTTCTTGTTACTGATTTTACCGATTGGTGTCCTATCAGTAAGGGGAATCGATGCTATCCTATCTAAATATTCCGTTACCAACACCTTAACTGGCCGTAAAATAAAGCCCATTGTTTTGGCCATATGCTTGGTATTTTTTGCCTTTTCTCCAATAATTCCTATATGGGGTAAAAAAGCCGGAGTTTTTTTTAGAGAGGTTTTGAAAGGTACTTCATGGCGCCAAGCCTATCAAGCCAACTTAAACAAAAAATATAAAAGAGTATTGGAATCAACCCAATTTTTAAAAGAAGACAACTCTAATAAACCGATATATGTCTTCGGAGATCCCCTTTATTATTTCCTAACACAAAAGCGACAAGCCATACCAGAAGACGGATGGGCTTGGGAGTTTTATATGCCCGAGCAATGGGCCTCCTTGATCTCAAAATTGGATCATGCTAAACCTATTTATATTTTTATCAGTAACGACTATGCTGATCTGATAAAGATAAAACTTCCTGGTTTATATAAATTTCTTGATAGCTATTATTCTGAATATTCACATGTAGATGAGGGTATGTGGTATCGACTAAACAATACTTCCTCCAAACTGTTGTAGAACTATGAACTAACAAACCGCAAATTGCATGTTTACTGCTATTAAAACCAACATATTAAGAGGCTGACATCCGTGAGATACTCAAATTATATGTCATCGTGGAAAGGTGAATCCGGCTGCTTGGATTCGCCCTATTTAAGATTCCGATCTTCAATTTTCATGATTCCAATTTTACGCTAGGATTCCTGACGCGACATGGTCAATGTTTGCAAATTCTATCAGTGCCGATCGGATCATAGTAGCCCTTAATGGTGATGAAATAGTAGGGATCGCAGGACTTAAGTATGACGGCACCGGCTTTTTTTCTCCCGACCGTCTTGGATTCATAAAACGTTATGGTCATTTGGTCGGCCGTGTTCGGGCCGCGCTATGGGTGTCCGTGCAAACCATTCCACGTCCCCACCAGTTACTTCTGGATGGACTTGGCTTGAAGGCCGATATGCAGTGTCAAGGCAAGATACATTCACCGGACATCTAAAAAGTGAATAGAAATGTGATATAGATTTCCCAGCTTTATGAAGTCTAATTCACAATGTTTTCTGATAACCATCTCTACTGAGGTGACAACTTACTGATATTACTGAATCACAACATAAATACATGATTCTGCATGATTTTTGCACTCCTTAGAACGAAATAGAATTAACTAGTAACCCAAAGACAATGCAAACTTATCGAAAGGGCGATGGGCTTAATGCAAATTGTCTTAAAAAAACAGCCACGTTGCCTGTTTAAAAGGTGGCTTGGCTTTTTTTGGGGGAGCGGCGGAGAAAAATGAAAAAGGAATTTCTGACTATATGTGCGGTGTCAGTAGTTGCCGCAGTCGCCAAAACAGCGGAATCCACTAAAATTAGATTTTAAAAATGCAATTTCTATATGATAAAGTATCAACATCTTTTTTATCTGTCAAAGATCGATAAATGAAAATTCTACAATATTTTAGACTAATAGAATCCTCTCAATTTTATTTTAAATGTCTGGTTTGTCTGCTTTCAACTGCTCTGTTTCTTTCCACTGAAATACTAGCCTACGAAAAAACATTTGCTTGGGATGCTAACGACGAACCTGATCTCAGAGGTTATAAAATGTATAGCCGTGTTGGGAATCCCTGTCCGCCGTATAATCATATTGATACATATACAAAGGAGGAATTAACCAATCCACTTATGCCTATGGTCAAGGTGACCGATTTAGATGATGACACAAAATATTATTTTGTAGTAACTGGCTATGATACAAATGGGAATGAAAGTGATTACTCAAACATTATATACGTAACTAATAGTGAGTGGGGAGACGCCAATTGTTCGTCTAGTGAAAGTCGTGGGGGGGGTGGGGGGTGATTCATATCCAATTCAACCCCCGGGTTCCGCAGGGTAACGGATAATTTAACGCCTATCTACTTATTAACTTTATTATTATTTAGTCTTGTAATTTTGAGAAGGAGAATATCGTAATAATCCATATTTAGGATTTTGAGAATAACAACGACGCCAGAGTTAGTAATGCCAAACATGAGACCACTTAAAACTACCATAAAACACCGGTTTTTGTAGTTCAAAACCTGTGTACATACCAAAATATACGTCAAATGTGGAGACTCTCAGAGCTTGTTGTTGATTCTTTCTCATTTTTTGTTCCTCCATTTAAAATTATTTTGGTATAAATCAAGATTCCCTTTTAAACCAACCTCATTTGACGCAATTTTAGTATTACGAATGGCTGGTTTGTTAAGCCGGCTATATAGGGCCTCCAACGGCATACCCGAATCCATTGGAGGCCTTCATGATGGCAATTTCTGGGGATTCCATTTCATGACTTGCTCGGTTTTAATATGTTGAAGAACTAATTGTTTCTGATGATTTCGGCAACCAGGATTTAACCATTTTCATTTTCAAATCACCATTTCTTATCAATTCGATTTGACACCTGATCCCCTGATACGTTAGGGTGGGTGTATCCAAAAAATACCACAATGTGCTAATGCTATGTAAAATAGTACATAATTTTTGTGTAAATTACTTCACAATTACAAATATTTTTCTCAGGTTTTCACTAAATAGTCTTTCTCTTTAATTGTAGTAACTGCTTAATTATCATATCATTATTTTATACCTATTTGAGTTTGTATGATTTTTGCACCCACTTTATTCTATAGGTATGATTGGTGAGATGACCTATGGAAAGGAATCAAAGATGAATAGGCGAACCGTCGTTTTATGCTTAGCGATAGTTTTTTGCGTTTTAGGAAACGTTGACGCTAGCTCAATCTGGACTTGGGATTCCGGAACCACCGAAGGATGGGTGGGCTATGGCGGCGATACAACGCTTACAATTGAAGCGGGCAGAAATGGCACATATGCCCTGGGTGCGTTGAATGCACCTCCTTACGAAACTGCTCTCTTCCCCAAACTGGAAGTCAGCGGGCAAAGTATCGACCCAACCACGCTTGTCGGTGGGCTCGGAAGTTACCTTCCTCTTACCGGAGAAATCTTCGTAGATATTCAGAGCAAGCAGATTCAAGGCCACGGCAACTATCTTGACTTGTATATCTTCGGTGAGAACAGCACGGCGAGGTTCAATACGTATCCAAACGATGGCATCGGGAGCATCGTCGATCTCGGTGATGGTTGGTATAGATATCATTTGGAAAATCTTTCTCATCATAGTGGGAATTCCGGTAGCGCCGGCACCGTGCGGCTAGAATGGAATTGGAACTACGATGCCTCTGTGATCCCAGTTGTATTTGACAACCTTACCATACATGGAACCGGTTCACCGCAACCCATCCCCGAAGCGACAACTATGTTCCTCCTTGTAACAGGACTTGTCGGCGTTGCTGGATTTTACAGAAAGAAACTGCTTAAAGAGTAATCTCAACCAATCAAAAAAGTACATGAGTAGGGTCAATATCGGCTCTGCTTTTTCTATTTTTGCGTATTGGGATTTACTGCTATTAAAACCAACATATCCACCGGCTGAAAACCATGAGATACTCGAAATATATCCCCAGGTAAACAGGGTGACCTCTGGGAAAAGATCACCCTGATTCATTTTAAGCATACAGATTTTCAATCAACCGAAAAGATGACAGATGGGAAGATCGGATTCGTTTGGTTTGAGGTTTACAGCCTTCGGTGATTATGTTAAAAATTTGCAGAACCTTTTCTGATGACAGCTCGGCTAGCTCTTCTCCTCCGAAATCAGCGCAGAATTTGTTAATGATCCTCCTGTAGGCACGTACGCTATTTTTTTTCGATTTTGTAACGTAGTAATCGATCCGAATTTTTCCTGATTGATAGATTTTCATGGTTTATCTCCTTAAATTCTCTAACATAATTCAATCTGATATTTATTTTATCACAAACCGCATTTAATCAACATTAAGGGAGATCGATTATGCCCCAAGTGTTTCAGCCCGCGAATCTTGGTATCCTGGAACTGAAAAATCGGCTGATCCATTCCGCCACTTTCGAATGCATGGCCGATGAAAATGGCGCAGTGACTGATCATCTGGTCAAACGCTACGTCAACTTGGCCAAAGGAGAGGTAGGCCTGATCATCCCCGGTTACCTCTATGTTCATCCCAGGGGCAAAGCGTTTGCCGGGCAGACGGGTATTCATGATGATAGTTTGATCCCCGGATTAACCGGCCTGGTCAATGCGGTGCATGAGGCTGACGGACTCATCGCGTTTCAGCTGGCCCATGGCGGTAGGCAGTGCCCGAAGAAAGTCATTGGTAAGGCCCCTTTGGCGCCCCATGGCTTCGGCCGTGATCCCGCCAGCATGAACAAGGCTAAGGCCGCCACAGAGGCAGATATTCAAGAGGTGATCACCTCATTTGCAGAGGCCGCCAAAAGAGCCTTTGACGCCGGAGCGGATGCCATTCAACTCCATTGCGCTCACGGATATTTACTAAATGAGTTCCTCTCCCCCTTTTTTAACCGAAGGCATGATCAATGGGGGGATCTCCGGAGAACAATTTCCGGTTGCTCAGGCAAGTCATCCTGGCCATTCAAAAAACGGCTGGGCAAGACCGAATGGTGATGGTCAAGATGAACACTAATGATTTCACCCCCAAAAAAGGCATCACCCCAGACCTGGCGGCGCAATATGCAACCTGGCTGCTCGATCTGGGGGTGGCTGCCCTGGAGGTGTCCAGTGGGACCTATTACACCTTTCACACAGTACGCGGCGATGTTCCCATTGACGATCTGGCCCGGGCCTTACCTTGGTGGATGCGGCCCATGGCCAAGGTGATTTTCAAAAAGCAGGTATTTCCCTGCCGGTTTCAAAAGCTGTATCATCTTCCCGCGGCGGAAAAAATCAAACCGTTAATCGGCAATATGCCGCTGATTCTGGTGGGCGGGGTGAGAACGCTTGGAGAAATGGAAGAGGTTTTGTCAGGACAAAAAGCGGATTTTCTATCCATGAGCCGTCCCTTTATCCGGGAGCCGTTTTTGGCCAAACGCATGAAACAGGGCAAAACCGAAGAAGCCTCCTGCATTTCCTGCAATAAATGCTTTGCCGCGGTTTTCAACGGGCTGCCGTTGCGGTGTTATGCCGACGGCCTGCCGTAAATCCTTTGATACAGCTGATAAAAAAATATTCGACGCTTTAAAATTACAGATGCCGTAAACTTATCTTGAAAGCGGAACACCATTTCACGGCTGTTTAATTCTATCCTTCCACTCTTGGTATTTCATCAGAAGGCAAGATAGCACCACCCCGTCATCTCGATGCACACGCCGTTTTTATTAATACAATGTAGTACTTATTGGTATATTCTTGACAATGATAACAACGTCAAGTAAATACATAATAAAAATTGAACATACATCTCGTTTTGTCTGGAAACTGAATGTTTTACCTCATCTCTTTTTAAACGCTGGCCTCACTCAGCACCTCATCCTGAGCTGATTCTCATCCTGATCTTTAATCCATATAGCCGATAACTTTTCTATTTTTTAATTCTCTATTGTTCTGAAATAAAACCGTTTTTCCTAAATATTTAATTTAATAATTGAGCATATAATAGTTGTCAACGAGGTATGATGTGAATCAGTTATCAATAGGAGGTATGTCGAATGATTATTCGATTGGTTACATACCACGCATTAAACGGTAAAGATGTGGAGCGTTGGATGCAAACTAGTGCATCAGAGCTTCGTAGTGTCAAGGGATTGAGGCATCTGGAATTTGTCCGTTCCACGACTAATTCATCTCAATATGGGGCTATAATGTACTTCAGGACTATTGAAGATCTGAACAATTATAAAAGCAAAGAGACCGGAACCTACCAGACACTTGTTCGCAGCATTCGTGAAACATGGATGGACACCACGAAGCCTGTGAACGAGCAGATATTTAAAATCTTGGATATCTGATTGCAGATCAGTTCCATCATGTTTATGGAAAAGGCAGTCGCAACAAGCGGTCATAATGACGACTTGAATTTACTATAGCTGCTGAGACTGTCGAAAAAGCCCAAAAACGGCGATTTTAGGAATTTTGCGAGTATTAAAATCAACAACTAGCAAGCACTTAATTCACGGATTTAGGGTTTTTCGACAGTCTCGCTATGAAAACCAACATATCAATCGGCTGAAAGGCGTTGAGATATTCAAAACATATGTGATAAAAATCAATGACAATTGATAGTTGGGAGTCTGGCAAGTTAGGTCCCCAACAATTGAAATACCCCGCCAATATCCCGCCTCAATCCCGCCCTAAAAAAAAAAATACCCTGCCTATCCCGCAAGTACCGCCGCCGGTTTGAATAAACAGCATACCCCTCCTGCTGTGAAAATTTTAAAACATACCCCGCCGCGTCGTGCAAATAATATCATGCGCTTTATTTGCAGCAGCTAATATGTTAAACCCACCGCTCTTTTATGTTCCGGAAGACGCAGTAACCCATAAATATGAAAAGGCCTGAAGTTGCCGCTTCAGGCCTTTAATATGGACAAACCGTAAAGCATACGGAAGCCCAACACACGATTTTTGTATACCATGGCTTTCGATTGCTTTCAAGGGCGGAGGTGATCGAATGTGCCGTGACGTGTTATTAATTGAACTGGAATGCAAACATTGTCAGCTGCGATTTAATATTTGTCGACAATGTTATCGCGGTCATCTGTACTGCTCCAGCAACTGTCGCCGTGAAGCGCAATTGATGGCTCATCGCATGGCCCAAAGCCGATACCGTGCATCAGAAAAGGGCCGTCAAGCTCACAGTCGCAATGAAAAAAAGCGGCGAATGGGCAGAATTAAAAAAACCATGGCTGATGAGTCTACGAATCCCCCTCCTTTGCGTGTTATCTTATATCCCATCGTGCAAAATACCAAAGCACGCTGCCGTTTTTGTGGTGTTTACGGCAAAATCGTGGATGCTTTCCCACGTCGATAGTGCGTGTGGCACGGTCTTAAACCAAATTTAGCCGAATATTTTTTAAATTGCAGGAGAACTGCGCCAATGAAACGACATTTTTCATCCAGCGAGCTATTCGAGTTACGAAATCACATTCCCATTGATACGTTGATACAAACCCACTTGCGGCTGCCATCAAAGTTCAGTGACGGATATTTTCGATTTCTTTGTCCGTTGTGTAACGAATTTCAAACCGCCACTAAAGCTAAAACCAACCTGGCAAGATGTTTTCGCTGTGAGCGCAATTTTAACACCATCGACATGGTCATCATCTGCAAGGGGTTAAGATTTGTTGAAGGCGTCAAATATCTGAAAAAAATATTATACAACACTGACTGAGTGTCTACATGAAAACGACTATCAAAAAGTTAAAGCCGGCCGTCGATGACTACCTACTATGGATGATATCCAGCGGCTATGCGGATGCGACGATCAAAAATTATGAGCAGATCCTGAATCATTTTGTTGACTTCATCCGAGATCACAACATCAGCTGGGATCAGATCTTTTCTTCAGCAAATCTGAACCGTTTTGATCAAAACACAAAAGCTGAATTAGCCGCTGTCAGAGGCTTATGCCGTTATCTAGTGAAACAAAATAGGATTACGGCACCAATTGAAAACCCAAAATATCCGCTGCCGAGAGTCTATGAACAGTATTTGAACTACTATGCGACAACCCGACACGCTGCCAACAGACGCATAAAATCCATTCGAAGAGTACTATTTGCTTTTGATGATTATCTTGTAAATAAAAAGATAAAACTAACGGCGTTGACCATTGAGCAAATCGATGCGTTTTTCGCTGACTTTACCACCGGCTTTTCGCCGTCAACCTGCAAGGTGTACCGTTCCATTGTCAGAGGCTTTTTAAGCTATCTGTTTCATCAATGCCAGATTATAAAGCGTGATCTGGCCCCGCTGGTAGTGGGCGCTCCTATGTTTGCACGTGCCAAGCCGCCAACATTTTTACGCGCCGACGAGCTCAACCGACTCTTTGACAGCATTGAGCTGTCTTCACAAAGTGGCCTGCGAACCTATGCCATGCTCCAGCTGGCATACACCCTGGGGCTAAGACCCATCGAGATATGCCGGATGACTCTGGATAATATTTCTTTTCGCAAAGCCGAATTAAATATAAATTGGCGCAAATGCCATAACCCGTTAAAGCTGCCGGTACCGGAATCTACCATCAAAGCCATCGCCGCCTACATTATCGGCGCCCGGCCGCAAACTACTCATCGGGCTTTGTTTTTAAGTCTTAACCCGCCCTACGGCCCCATTACACCGACAACGGTTCATTATTGCTTTAAAACCGCGATGCATCCGATTAACCCGTCTGCCAGTGTCTATTGGCTGCGGCATACCTATGCCCAAAATCTTCTTGAGGCCGGCGTCTCATTGTTTGAAATCAAAGAACTTTTGGGCCATGACAGCATCGAATCAACCCGAAAGTATCTTCTCATCCACATTGAACTGATGCGAAAGGTTTTGTTTGATGAATAAGTTTAAAAGTTTTCTGGCACCCCAGTTGGAAAAATATGTTATCTATCGCCACAATCTGGGCTACGCAATGAAAGCATCATTGTCGCATCTGACAACTTTTGATCGCTACCTAATGCAAAAGCAAGCACAACGAATTTTATTGCAACCCTCATTTTTTATCAGGATGCAGGCTGATCTTAAGATTGAAGCCAGATCGGTCAACAATATTATTGCCTCTGTGCGGGTCTTCTTTAACTATCTCGTGCGCACCGGCGCATATCGCCAAAATCCGCTCAAAGACATCGCTTATCTGCCTGAAAACGATATTATGCCTTATCTATTTTCTCCACAGCAAGTAAATCAATTACTGTCAGCCATCAGCAGCAGGATACGAAAAAAAGCACAGCATTTATACTTAATGGATCTTTCCTACTACATGGCTGTAATGTTGCTGGCGCGCTGCGGCTTGAGGATCTCTGAGCCGTTAAGGTTGAAACTCAACCATTACCGCTTTGACGAGAAAACCATTTATATAAAAAAAACCAAGTTTAAAAAAGACCGCTTGATTCCGCTACCCGCATCTGTGGCCGTGGAACTTGAAAACTATCTGGCCGCACGCCGCGGGCTTCTGGGCAGTGTTGTCAATAATTATCTTTTAGCAAATTATGCCGCCAGAGGTTTAAATGACCAACGTGTGCGAACAGTCTTTGATCGGGCTGTAAAGGATATCGGCCTTAAGCAACCCAGACAGATCATCGGCAGTGTGAACATCAATTCCCCCACCCCACATTCTCTGCGTCATTCGTTTGCAGTGAATACCTTAAATCGTGTCAAAAAACGGGGCGGATCGGCTCAGAATGCCTTGCCCGTCTTAGCCGCCTACATGGGCCATAGTGAGTACAAACACACGCTCAAATATCTCAAATTTATCGATGCCCAACAGCGTCTGGAACTTGCTAATTTTATAGCCACACATCCGGATCAACAATGAGACTGACCACCTGTGTTCAACAGTTTTTAGACCAATATCATTTTCGCATCAAAGGCAGCAGTCAACGAACCATTAAAGCTTACCGCGAGGCGCTGGCTCTTTTTTTGCCATTTGCCGCTAAATTCTACTCAATCAAAATCGGCTCGCTTTCAATTGACCATCTTTCCTTACAACTTATCCTTGCCTTTCTGGATCATCTACAGTCCGATCGCAGCAATGCAGCCAATACCCGAAATCAACGTTTAGCCGTGATCAAATCCCTGGCGAAAATGATCCGCTTGATGTACCCGCAAAAGCGTGAAATTGCCGATATCATTTTAGCGATCCCACAAAAAAAGATCGTTGCTTTTCTATATATCGAAGAAATCTTTGCCGTCTATGACGCCGTTGATCTTAAAAAGCCCTTGGGCTTTAGAGACTATACCATTGTTCATCTGCTCGTTGATTCCGGTGCCAGAGCCAGTGAAGTCGCCATGCTCAATCTTGACTACTTCAACCCGACTCAAAAAACCTTAACCATTTTGGGAAAGGGAGATAAATTTCGCTTGATCAAGCTGGCTCCAAAAACAACGGATCTTCTAAAACGTTACATCACCCAGTACCGGCCTGATCCAAAACCGATTTATCAACCGCGTTTGTTTATCAACAAGCATGGCCGAGCATTAACCCGCAAGGGAATTTATCTGATGTGCCAAAAACATCTGTCCATCGCATTGCAGCCCAAGCGGCTTAAAATGATACATCCGGTCCATAGTTTTCGCCATGCCTGCGCCATGAATATGCTGGCATCCGGCAAATCAGTGTCAGATGTCAAAAATCATTTAGGCCACGAAAATGTAGAATCCACTATGATTTATCTGAAAATGGATTTAAGAACAAAAAGAGCCGTACAGAAAAAATTTCTCGAATATAACCAAGCGACACTCAAACATGATCCCAAGATAGATGAGTTGATTGATTGGCAGCATAAAAAAGAAACCCTCGCCTGGCTCGATAGCCTCTAACGCGCTGGTTTGTGGTCAAATCAGACATACAAAGCTGCGCAGAGACCAATAGAATTATGTCCTCAATAAAATTGCAATTCTGTAAAATGTATTGTAACGTGCTGTTAATACTGTTATTATCAATTTGCACATCATCCATTAATTTCTTCATTAATTTCAGTAGGTTAAGTGGATTGAGGACATAAGGCAAGATAACACAACCCAACATCCCCGATCCGCCCTTACGCTGATAAAATTCATCTTCAATCATTATATCTATGAGCGTAATTAACGGTTGGTACCGATCTTGCTTGCTAATTGGCCAATAGAGTGCTCAATCGCTCCGGCAAATCCGGCAGCTTGATGATCTTTTT
>Ga0209671_1001795_pt1 | contig 18648 bp, 10 predicted proteins | sample WorMetHERISLAND2_2_FD_187401 | JGI IMG/M metagenome (GOLD analysis project Ga0209671, IMG submission 187401) | Marine gutless worms symbiont microbial communities from Max Planck institute for Marine Microbiology, Germany - Olavius geniculatus... | ecosystem: Host-associated > Annelida >...
TTTTTATTTTGTAACAATAAAAAGGCACTTTCTTGAGCAGAACCGCGTCATTTGACGTATTAAGCGTAAAAATCGGTCAAACGGACTCGACTGTAGGCGAGTTCAAGAACCAAAAAAGTGTAGTAAATTTCGAACAGGAGGGGTGTGTATTTCACCTATATGGGGAGCAAAACCCCTAGGCGGATTGAGCCCAAATTTATTTTGGTGGTAGGCGTCCACGACGTAATCACGCCATTCAAATTTGGTGACGATCGGTTTAGGGGTTTTGGGTTGGCTGAGGGTCAAATTTTGCATTTTCCCATAGACTTTGAAGGTCGTCCTTACAACACTCACACTATCGTGTGAGGTGTGATCAGCCTGTAAGCAGCAGCTACAAGTACTACACTCACCATCGCCATCAATACTCAGCCTGAAAGCTGATACTCATTTTACCATCCCAAGGAGGGTAGAAGGCTGAGTAAATCTATCTGGCTGGATTCGCACCGAGATGGTTTACCTGCCCGTAGACAGTCACCCATCACAGCACTAACTGGGCTGCCATAGAGTAAGTTCACACAGCATAACATAAGTAATCGATGAGCAGAAACAATTAATGAAAATACTTATGCAGGCCTTCCACAATGCAACAGTTCCAGTTACAAGACACAGGCTTCTAACTCAATGGTTGGTTCCACAGGAAAAGTGTAACAAGCTCTATATGATAATTTGAGGTTAAAAAGTCAAAGGTTAATGGCATGAAGAAGTGCACAACCTTCTGGAACTGCAGGCCACCCAGTCTTGAAAGTCACCGTGGGTCAGACCAGCACAAAATAATATATTTAATATAACATTTTGCATAAGTCTGGGGTACAGTCTATCATAATAAAAAAAAACAGCAAACATATACTCAGCAGACAAGCTCAGTCTCACAGCCTCAGTGGTATGTTACTGTGTTCCCATCTAGAAAAAGAGGTATGCACCACCAAAAACAAGTCCAAGAAATGGGTAAGATATTAAACGGAGAATGTGCAAAGCATGATATAATTTCACATATTGTACTCCGGTGTTTTTCTCACAGATGCTGCCGGTGATTGTGCAGAACCGACATAAAGCCTTACAAAACTAACAAGAAATTTGAGCTAATGCTCACGGGACGTGCGAAAGCCTATAGCAGTTCCTGCTTGCAGGCAGTCACCCATCGCAGTACTAACCAAGCCTGGCGTAGAGTAACTTCGTTTCAGCCGAAACGCGTTACCAACTACGCCACGCCACCAACGCCAGTACCGTGGCGCCACCTTGTGAATGATATAAACTTGTGTCGCACCGCTTAATTGGCAAAAAAATCCTTTAAACCCCCTATTTTGGCGTTCAAGGTCATTCAAGGTCATTGAATTCGGCGCCAATCAAGAGCCTCAATACGATTTCCTATTAGCGATTAATAGTAACCTAGGCCTTATCTCGCACCGTTACCGAGATACAGCAAGTTATTGGCCAAAAATTACAAATTTTGCCCACCCCCCTCTCATTTAGGGCCCTCGTTCGGGGTGACCCCCTTCGAATTTCCATATGGAAAAGCTTTACGGTTCCTGAAACTAGAGTCTTCCAGACAGCCGACGGTGAAGATTTGGTGATCCTAGCTTGCACCGTTTTTGACTGATCCACCCGTGTGATGGACAGACAGACGGACGGACAGAATTGCGATGGCTAAGACGCGCTAAAGCAGTAGCTGCTTTCGCGCGTAAAAACACAAGCACTACACACGAGGCTAATCAACCGACAGACATAATCAGGAAACCACCACATGGCTAGATGGCTGCTACGTTGACTGGGACTGTTAGAAATACTGAGTGACAGAATATAACATCTTTCAGTGATGCACACCATTCACACATGCTGTATAAACCTGAATATGATAATCAAAAAAAACGACAGACCACACAGTTCATCAGTGTATCTCAGAGCTGGTTGCCCGACTCACAGATATGAAATCTGAATCTCAGCATCACTAAACTTGGATGCCAACGAAAGAAATCACTCGATGACTTCACTGCACCACAATGACCATTCAAACTCTTGCTATAACTATGAGGACCATGATATAAGCAAGTTATAAAATGGGATGATTCTATTAATTTTTAGCCGACCCTACTTTATAACGGTCAAGCTTATGGTAGATTGTTGTCTGTCCGTCGTCCATCTGTGATGGATATATTGTGGCTGAGCATTCGGTCTTAGGAAAATTTTTTTACAGAAATAATTAGCCCTATGTCGAGGCTCTCTTTGGGGATGCAGTTCAGGAGGAACATTTTCAAATTTGGAGCTGAATGAAGGGGGAGTAGGAAAAATGTGCATTTTTCAACGGAAAACTGGCCATATCTTGGAAACGGTGACAGATAGGGCCAAGGTTACTATTAATCACTAATAAAAAGTGGCATACACCGTTTCAGATGAGATGGAAATCATCGACCTTGGATGACCTTGAAGGTCGCTGACAACCAGTATGGTCGGCTATCCTTGCGACAGCTGGGCTTCCTGTTTTAATACAAAAAATACGATAGATCGTTTTTGTAAAAAATGATTCCTGAGTACCAGCTTACAACGACGTCATTTTGCCAACCAATATTGTTTCACAACTCATGAATTGTTAAACAGCATTGTGGTTTTCAGAAAAAAAATAAACAAGTACAACAAATGTCAAACAATAACATTCATTTTTCAACATTGACTTGAGCCTATGACTGTGACAGAATTTGCTGTGACACTGCTTAGAAGTTAAAAATGTTAAAGCTGAAATGCAACAAACCACAGTTACTTCATTACATCTCAATACCGAATAAATGGCAGCAAGAAACTTAATTAACAAATGTAGGTCGTTTTGATCCAGGCCATTTTAAACCATGCTATGGTACTACGGCGGAGATATAATTATGTACTATGGCTATGGGCTGTTTCGTACTTTAGTTGAACCGTTCTGGACTTCAGTGTTAGCCATTTTGGATACAAAGTGCATGTCAAAAATCAGCAGCAACCAGAGATGCAAAATTTCATGACATTTTCTTAGCGTAAAAGTTTATGATAAAGTTTTCAACAATTTTCAGAGGTGTGAAATTTTGCAAAAAGAATTACGAGTATTTTTATGGATAGGTGCAGATAACACATGGAGTTGAGTGCAATGCGTAAGTAAATGGATTGGAGTGAGTAAGTTGGGTTTAATGTCCCACCCGACATAGTATAGGTCATTTCGGGGACGGCCTTTCCAGGCAAAATTACACATAATAACAAAAAAAGTTTAACCTTTACAGAAAGTTTAACCTTTATGAAACACCAAACACAAAGAATGACCTAAACCTAAAATTGTAAGAACTACCGATTATAATTGTGTATGTATATCAATAATGGCAGTTCTAATAATCTTCCCTGTTATCCTCTAGACAGTCATCAGGGTAGGGTTGCCTAGCCGGCCGCTGCATTAGCCTGTGTCTGCAGGCTGCACGCGACGGCCGTGCGGCAGGCGGCTTTGGTTAGTGACGAAAGCACATTGGAGGCGTGTTTGCGACGATGCGCTATACAAATTGACGACCTTTTTTACCTTTTATCAGTCTCATAATGCTGTCTGTTAGAGGACAGGGGGATTGGAGTGCTGAGCTGGCTGAGTGATGATAGCAGCATATACAAAGTCAGTCTCAACAGAAATAGTGATACCAGCTATACGAAAACAAGCCATTACAATACACACTGCAAATTTGGTTGCAAAAATCTACATATTGCATGTTTTACGTGAATTATCCAATATCGCATATAGAAAAATATGTAAAATTGTAGATTTTACACGAGATCAAAATCTATAACAATTCTATGCACTTTCTGCAACCACAAAGAATGATAAACGGATCTGTGTTTTTTTTTGTTTTGCAATTTCTGCCACATGAAAGACTGCTTTTATATCAGACCTGTTGATTAATGGCATATGAGTGTGTGCCAATTATATTTTACATATTTTAGTGTACCGATTCTCTTCAGCATGTTTTCAGAAAAATATTTTGCAAGAAACATTTTCATTGCTAGTACTCTATAACAAATGCCAACTAGCTACAAACTGAGCTCTCTCTGTCGAGTCATTTATTTACCGCTTGACCAGAGTGTCATGTCTACGCATCACGTAACAAAGTCAGAAATGTCTACAAACTTGTCATCGGAAAATAAAACTAGAAGCAGCAACCAGAGATGCAAAATTTCATGACATTTTCTTAGCGTAAAAGTTTATGATAAAGTTTTCAACAATTTTCAGAGTTGTGAAATTTTGCAAAAAGAATTACGAGTATTTTTACGGATAGGTGCAGATAACACATGGAGTTGAGTGCAATGCGTAAGTAAAGAGTAAAAATCTATTACATAGTAGTCACAGCACTCTCAGTTTGAAACTGCTGTACTGGAGTAACATATTTTCAAGTTATGATTAACTACAGATTTTGAAGTTGAAAATGTCGCAAAAAGGATCTGGAAATGTTTTTAAAAATTTCATCATGAGATTTATGAAACTTCCAAATGCGACATTTTCACCACTCATCTCTGGCAGCAGTCACTGACGATTATTGATTCTTTACCAAAACGAATCCATTTCATATGTACACACATATGTTCGCATTAATATTTAGCAATATATATATCACACAAATTTCATGTCTCAGACTTAAAGTCAGCATAAGAGTGAACATCGTCTAATCAACAAGTCACGAACGCGGCCAACACATGGCTCAGTCAGTCAGTTTGGACAACGACAATCTAACTTCCTGTGCCAAACACTCAACAACAAACAAACTGTGCATTAACTTAACTCAACTTAATACTACATCGCCGATATGTTACAGCTCCTCCTGCTCTTCGATATAATTTGTCTGATAAACGCCGGGAAAAAACAAGCAAATAAAGTCTCCCAGAAGCTCGCTGCTCCACGTTATGTTACAATTCGCCGAAAATTACCTCGTTTCTAAATACAGTTGCGCAGTTCCAGCTAGCAAATGTCATGTTTATCAACGATGGAGCAATTATGCTTCTCGATGCAATGTTTTTGTCGGAACACCGCCACACAAAAAGCATATGCACGTTAGTACGTTATAACTTACTGCAAGCATACGTGTCATGTTTCCACACAGAGCGTCATCACAGCTAACGCTAAGCCTACTTGCAGTCAGCACCTGCTTGTACTTGCAACTGTCAGTTAGTACAGCCGTCATCGTATGACAAACGAGTTAGTTGGTGGCCAAGACAACCAACTCACTGGGGTAGGTAGTATTACTCAAAGAAAAAATACACAGCATCGTCAGCACCAACGAGTGAGAGGCTTTGAGAGAGACAGACAGACGGTGTGCTGACTGGTCCTCCTATCAAGACTGTGTCGGGTTGTGATCGTTCAGTACCAGACTAACTACAACAAAAACACAACAATAACACATTTAGAAAACACATAATGTAATCCATTATCCATAGATATTATAGACAAAATGATCAAATAATAAGTAATTTACTACAGCTGTCAAAGTGTTAATTTTTTAAATGCATTAACGCACTGCATTAGTTAATTTTTTTAGCGCATTAATTAATGCACTATTAAAGCACCCATTCCCATCGAGCGGGAGAGTAGGAAGGTAAGTTACTCCGAGCCCCGCAATGTATAGGGGGGGGCACCTGTAGAATATAGAAAGTTAGAAACATAATATTAAATGTATAATCAACAATAACTGACGTCATAGCTAGCATAGTAATCTATTAGTTTGTCGTTGGAATAATTATTTATTCACAGTAATGATGGAAAGGCAACTACAGTTTAGTTACTTGAATTCATTCTATTGTGTTTAAGAGAATATTGAAACTTTTGCTTCACAAAATTTAGTAAATTAACATAAATTTACGTATGTGCATTAGTTTTTTTAACGCATGTTAATTTTTTCAATGCATGTTAATTTATTAACACATTAACATGTTAATTAATGCAATAATTTGACAGCTCTATAATTTACCAATTTCCCTCACTAGCCGCATCAGTGTTAAACCCAAAAAACACTAACTGTAAAAGATCCCATCGTGTCCTAAACACATTGCAAAATATAGTCAGTGTTAGGAATATTCTGAAAGTTATCCTGCAACCCACTTATTCTAAAACTTTTAAACCAAGCTACTGACCTTTGAACCAAGCTAACGGAATTGGCTGCAGCCCCAGATTCGAGCATACAGACAGCTTTAGTATTACATTCACCATTGACATTTATTGCCACTCAGCCCGAAAGCTGATAAGTCATTTTACTATTGCATGGAGGGTAGATGACTGAGTCGACCCTAGTGCCTGGTTAGTGATTATAATTATAATGAAATCAATTGTTTAACCGGTCCATCCAGGTGGATTATAGAGTAACCTCACTGACAGAGACCAACACACTACCACTACAACACACTACTAACCAATAATTGTAGAAGAGACTGAGACGAGAATACTAACTGTCATCGTAGCTGAGGTCTGGAAGGGGTCCTCGTGCCTGTGAACTGTGGTCCGCTGGTTCAACACTCGCCGGCTCTGCGCAGGCAGCAGGCGTATTGTTTGTTGTTAACAGCTTGTACAGCAGCAGTGGCTCCTTCAGCACAGAAACAGCAGCAGCATCATTAGCACTGTCACTCGGTCACTCAGCACAATGACCAATACCAGCAAAATACGTCAGCCCACTGCCGGCATACTTCTCGGCCAAGTCCAAATTCCATTATGCCGACTTTCACTGAAACTTCCCCACGAGGAAAGTCACGGACACATATCGTGAAAGTCATGGGAACAAACCATCTCGACATGTCGAGACGTTTGCAACAAAGTCCGTGACAAGTCCGCGACAAACCCGTTCGTGTCATTCTAATGGAATTTAGTCCGTTACAATACACGGGAAAAGTCGGTGACAAAGTCTGCGGACTTTGTCGCGGACACAAATCATGAAAGTCAGTGACGTGATTTGTGGGGAAGTTTCGGTGAAAATCGCAAAGTCGGCATAATGGAATATGGGCACCATCCACCTAGCTACACTGCATTGCGCAACCAAAGCTTAACACTAGCTGACATTTCATTTCACATTCAAAGGTGATTATGGTTTTTGAAGCTTTTTTGTTTCTGAGTTAGGAGCCTGGAAAACCCATAATGTGACCTATTTACTGTTATACCACAAAGCACACTGTGTGATGCAAATGCAAGAAACACAACCAAGTTAGATCAAACACGATCAGTATTCGATATGAGAGTATACCTTAACGACAACATCAAGTCATTAGCTAGACTTAACCCATGTTAATATATTACACATAAATAAAAAAAGAGGAAAATAACTTCCAGAACTCACTTTACTGGCAGCTGCAGGTGTATTGTCAGCGGTTGCACGTTGAGCCTCCTGTTGCTGACTGTGTATCAGTGTATCCATTGGCTGGTTGTTCTGATGTGGTGCAGCTGTGTTCTGTAAGTCAAGGCCTGTCAGCGATTGCACACAATATGCACATCATTACTGTCAATTTCTTATGCACAGCTACATCTTTAGTTTATATCACACACTAAAACAGCACTAAGGAGAGGTGGCTGTAACTAAATAGATGCCAGAAGACCGAAAACCACAAAAAGTTTCATTTGCCAAATAACGCAGAACAATACAAACAACAGTCTGTCGCAGATATCTAGTATGTATAGTTTACAAGTTCATAATGTGCCCTGTAAATAAAAAGTTAATGGTTTATATACTGCATAGCTCTTCCTGGGAAAAAATCTCAGAGCAACGGAGCGTCACCCGCCATATCATTGTGTTACCTGCCATCTGATACAGACGAATGTGCCTCACTTTAGCCAGGCCTCACTTTAAGCAAGTCAGTACTCAAATTACCTACTCCAGAAGGATGAAAGGCTGAATTAACCTTAAACGGTTGATCATATACCGAGATAGTTCACATGTCCACAGTCACCCATCTAAGTACTAACCCAGGAACTTGATTAACCACTACACCAAGCCACCGTTCACAAAAAAACAACAAGTTAAACAATAATGCGACTCACTTCCAAAAGACATGGGCTGAGCAAGCTGAAACTGAATGCCACCAGCTGATGGGTCAGTTGAGCTCGAAGCGCCAGCATCTGCAGTCAACACTCTAAAGCTACTTGACGTCGGGCTGTGAATGTCCGAACCAGCAGCTGTAGGTGTTATCTGCGGAGACGTTGCGTACTGTACAATGTTAATGTCCCCCGGTGAATGATTGCAGTTAGGCAGCTGATTGGCTGTCACGATGTGATATGTGATTGGCTGAGTGGCTGGTTCCGGTGCGGTGCCTGCACTATCCATTCCCACCTGGTTAACAACATAGATAACCGACTGAGTGGCAGAATCGGTAGCAGGCAACGTCGAACTGGACGTAGTCGGTAGTGTCGTGTCGGAGTTATTGAAGAAGTTGGAGGTGACTTCACCCGCACTCTGCTGTGAATACAGCTGGGACTCAGCTGCAGGTCTCCCAGTAGGTGTGCCCATTGATGTCAACAAGTCAAAGACCACATCGCTTGTAGTTGACAATTCCTCATGTTTTATCTTGTCATGTGTGTTTCCATTAGCTGACATAGCAGCATATGACGGCTGAGTCCAACTGGCAGGTGACGTGTCCTGGCTGTTTCCAGCTGATCCAATCACCACTGCATAGCTCGTAGCTGGCTGTTGCGGCGGGGTGTAGAATATCTCGTGGTTTGTCTCCTGTCCATAGGTGCTATTGCTGAGGACGTCCGCTGCAGTCAGAAGGTTGATAGTGGCACCTACATTTGCAGATGCCAGTACGACATCAGATGCAGGGGCAGGCAGCTCGGCGCTAGTTGCCTGTGGATGACTTGCGGTGGAAGAGACCCACTGCATGCTTTCACTTGCCACTGTTGGCAGCTCTCTAGCTAGTGGACTGTCAAGCACCGTGGCCGGCTGCACTGGGACTGACTGTGTTACCGGCACATTCAGCTGCTGCTGCAGGTCAAGCAGCTCCGCCAGACTCTGCTGCAGATTGCTGCTCATACTGTTAGCTGAACTTTCATCCGCCGGCGATGACACAACATTCAAAGCTGCCGGCTCTGCAGGGCTCACATTCAACCCAGTCAGATGACCATTGCAGATGTCCATGCCCAACATTGACGTTGGACTGCTAAAGCCCGGCATCTCCACTGGGTCCTGTGGCGCAGGTAGCGACGACGTCTCACCAAGCATTGGGTTGTTGTTGCCAGTCAGGTACAAGCTGGGAGACTCCAACCTCCCGCTGATGATCCCGGCCGCTGCTGCCTTCATCTCATGCGGCAGTTCAGGAGTTGATGTCTCAATGGGCTTGGCTGGCGGAATGGGAGAGGATGTTACATCCATCTGGACGATGACATTGCTAGCAAAGCTGTGAGCATCATGCTGCTGTACTAGGACTTGACTCACAGCTTCAGCACCATTGTCTGTCATACACAGCATTGTCTTTGCCGGTGGCGGCTGCGCATCATTAGCAAAGTTAGTCGCAACTGCCATCGGCTCAGCATAAGTATTTGCAGCTGCTGCTGTCACGGACACAGCTGTTATGTCACAAAACGCCGGTGGTGTTTTCTCAGCAATGGCACTGCCAATGAATGTAGATGGCTGCTCCAACTGTGAGAAACTGCTTGGCTGCGATGCATTCTCTCTGGCAGTGTAAGTGTCGGGTGCATTGATGTCCATTCGCTGGCTACCTGAGTGCAGGGTCAGGTTAAGTACTTGGTCACTGACTGGCAGAGAATGAGCAAGTGGTTGAGAACTAGAGGTTACCGGAGCGGCAAATAGCATTGAGCTGACAACAGCCGGTGCAGTGCCGTAACTCACAATAGACGGCATCCCAGCAAAACTACCACCACCGGCGCTAACGGCAAATGATGTACCACCGTGGTGACCCAGACTAAATACAAGCTGATTGCCACTCAGGTTCTGAGGCACAGCAGCAGCAACGGTCGTAAAGTTCTGCACAATGAAAGGGCTTTGGTGAGTCTGCGAACTCGGTGCTAGGTTGGATGAATGGGCGGGAGCAGCCGGTGTCCATTGTACGCCGCCAACTGCCGGCACAACTGCAGGTGGTGGCTTGGTGTCTCCGTGGTTGTTGAGCAGATTGACCAGCATCTGTATGTTGATGTTCTGCTCCGAGGGTTGCTGGACAGTCGTCTTCTGTGCAGCAGCCGCTGCTGCTGCTAGGAGGTTGCTGACGGTGTTATGAGTCAGTTCAGTGCTGGCAACATTCTGCAGAGATGGTGTGCCCGCCGTGGCATTCCCGGTCTGGACTGCTGCTGCCTGCTGCTGCAAGAAATGAATCACAGATGGATTCAATGGCACAGTGTTCTGACACGGCACAGCATTCTGTGTCACATATCCCAGACCAGGGGCATTCACGGTGTGCCCACCCAGCTGCAGGCCTGCCGCACCCACCGCTGCTGACCGGTCCAGTATACTAGCTGCATAGGTGACGGGCAGAGGCACAATGGATGGAGTTACATCGGGCAGTACGATCGGTGTGCTTCCAATGACGGGTCGACCCTCCTGTTTCACTACAAGCCCTGCGGCTGACACGGCTACTGAACCGGTGCTTGGTCTGCACATCTCACCCGCCGCTGTGTGGACTGCGCTGTGGTCTGGAGGCAACGACTCAAACATTATCTGCTGCTGTTTGACTGCAGTATTCAGTGACTCAGTAAGGGCGGACTGTCCCAACGCCGAAGAGTCTGAAATCACTGTCACCGACTTCACCGGGTGACTACAGCTGTCATACGGAGATGGCTCGTACGGACGCTTTAGGCTTCCTCCATCTGTCCACAACCACCAGACACATATCAGTCTACTGGTTCTACATCAATTTTACTATCTTTCCTCTCTTCCGCATAACATCTACATGCCTTAGCAAAGTGCAAACAATCGGTGTGGTGAAGTGCTGTTAAGAAACTCTACTCATTCACTCGCTCACATCATTCTGTAGGCCGTCATATCGAACCGATTTTGGCCAGGACTGTTCACAGTATCAAGATAGCTGTCGGCAATATGAATTCAGAGTGCTTTTTTCAATAACCATAGCTGTAACAAATCTATTAACAGCAGAATCACTAAGCTTCACATTCATGGCAACAGAGGGTCAAGTAATTATCTAAGCAAACACACACAGAAAACATCTTCAGCAAAACATACAGAAAGAATAGACAACAGACGTGAATAGACAGAACACGTAGCAAGCAAGACCTGGTTGTGAGCTACTAGTAGCTTCAGCAGCATCAGTGTTGCCCAGCTGAGTACATGTTGACAGCACTTTGTCAACTTCCATCGGTACCAGACTTGCGGCCGCAACAGACTGCATCATGTTCGCAGATGCTACAGCAACAAGCCACGGATCATTCAGCTGACTAACAGCCAATAATACAGTCTACAACTGACATGCTATGAGAATCTTCATTAGTTATAACAAAAATATTATTATAATTATAAAACATTAATAATGGGGCACTTTCGTCATGCCCGAAAGGCACTGAAACTTATACCTACGATGTGTCACAAACAGTGGACAGAGTGAAGTGAATAAAAACAGCAAAGATCTCCACAAGCCTAAGGACAGCATGGTGGCACAGACCTTTGTTTCAATCAGACACCAGTTTACACTGCAAGACCACAGATACAGCGCTAGTGTTTATGGCTTAGCTTTTGCTAGTACACACTACACCTACTTGTGTAGACAGCACCAGACTGAGACAAAAATGGTTCAATCAATCGATCAAAATTAATCCAAACACAATTTGTACAGCACCATAAATCGCAAATGAAATCAGATGACAGAGGTGTATGGTTTACCTGCTCGCAGACAGGTGTTAACTGGGGCCAAAATGAGTAAATAAAAATAGTGCAAAAACAAAAATGATTCCAAAACTATTAAACAAACAAAGTAAATTCAAGACAAAATGTGTTCCGATCAATTTCTTATATATCTGTATAACTTTTTGACTTTTTACTCAAATGTTCTATTTTGTACAAATGAAAATACAAATAATGTTTGACAGAAAGAGATGCTGTGTGACAGAGAGGCGGACACATACGAGGAGTGTAAGTGAATGGCACAGGTTCACTGGATCGGCCGTTAGAGTGTATGATTATCTGCACTTCTCTTGGCTGCTTCAGCGGCTCAGCATCGGCCGGATGATATGGCGGCACGTGGCATACAATATGAGTCTGCAGACAACATTCAGCAACCGTATCAGGGCTTTCACGCTTTATTGTTAACAGACGTGTAGTATAGGAAGGGCAACCACTCCAAGCTTCAAGGCATGTAGAATTAACCCCACAACACTTCCCTGATACTTTGCTGCACTCTTACTGAGTTGAGTGAGTGAGTAGGGTTTAACACCCACATGACACAGTAAAGATCATTTCAGCGATGGCCTATCCAGGCAAATTGCACAGACACATAAAAACAGAATACAAAGTTTAACCTTTATGAAACACATAACACAAAAATGACCTAATTGTACATATTTAACATTAATGACAGTTCTAATAATCTTCATTGTTATCCTCCAGACAGTCACTAATCTCAGAATGCTGTCTATTACTGAGTTGACTAAACGAGTATACATATAATATCACGCATATAACAAGACAATAACAATACAGTATATAACAAAGCCAAAATATGAACAGAAGACTGGTGAACATGCTAACATGCCAACTTATCACAAAGTTATCAAAATGTCCTCCAAGGATGTGTTTGTGGAATATCTCTGGAACGGATGGAGCTATTGACAAGTGGTAAACGGCATTATCAACTACACTGTGTCCCAAAAAACATCCCCGACATTTTCAAAAATCTGACGGTAGACTAAAGAAATGTCATGCAACAATGAGCCTAACTTTACGCTGACTGCGCCGGCACTCCAAATCGTTCTTGTTTAACGCTCTATGACGTGATACATTACAATGACGTCATATCTGCTTTAGGCTCGTACATGTTTAGGAGACACATGCGTTTTATTGGTGTATAAATTTTGAAAAGTTTTTCAGTCTAACATATCGACCAGCAAAACCTTTTGAACGCCCCTCGTATTAAAAAAGTGACTTAGACACATCACTGTATCAACTAGTGATTGAACCTTACAGACCACAATTCAGACTACATAGGCTTACTGCTTGAAAAAAGTCCAAGTCGATCTCTGCTTCAGACGACCAGACCACGTTCTCGTTCTTCACTTCCTCAAAGGTGACGACCGTTCCCTTCATGAAGTTCTTGCCAATGATGAACATTTCTTCTCCGCCCTTCGTTGAACTGCTGCTTATCGACTTCTTTGATATTTCCGGAGCACCAACTGGCTGAGCTGCAAAACAACAACACAGTTTCATGCTGTGTCTATATAACAATGCACCAACCAGTCAGTGTCCATTTGCCAGGAAAACTAAAAAACAGGCCCAATGCTGACACCTATTGTGCAACCACCCACCTAGAACTGCACAACCAAAAGACCATAACCCAAGTTTAAAGGCACTGTAACTAGTGTGTTATATACTCCGATACGAAGCATTTTATTAGTTCAAACATTAAACGCGTGAAGAATGAGCATTTTGATTGCAACGATACTTACAAAAAGCAGTTCAAGTACAGATGAAACTTACTGCAGATGATTGGGGTTGATGGAATCTGCAACGTCTGCAGTGAACCATCGGATCGTGGGACGTTACAACGGAAGATCAAGCGTGCGCTTGTGCTTTTCTTCTTCGACTTGGCAAGACCAATGCGCTGTTCGACGTCAGCGTTACGCAGCTTCAAGATGCCCATACAGTCGACACTAGCAACCACATGCACCACAAAATCAGCAAGTGAGTAAAACATCAATATATATACAGCATGATCATCGATGCCACAACAGCCGCGATGCACTAACAGATGGATGAAAAGACAGCTGCAATGCTTAGCAACCCTTGTAATACACTGGACATCAAAGAATGCTAATAAAGCTAACATTATAATGCAATTAAATCAATATCTAATCTAATATTCATGCATTTATTCAGTCAAACCAAAAGCTGGAACTATTACATGAAAGCAGGCATTTGACATGTGTACACTAAATGCACTCAAATAACTTCTTACTTTTTCACACTGCATCATGCCAAGTGACTCTGAGTACACTTAGTTACAAAAGTACACTGCAAGACATAAAAAGTGTCACTTTCTATTTCTATTACCAACATAATACAGGCTATTTAACTGCACTGAAAAGTGGCATCTTTTATGGCTTTCAATATACAGTGTGATGCAAAATAAAGCGAAACATTTCATTTCATTTTTATCCAACATGTTTAATCTGTTATGCAGTGCACCAATCAATGATAAATGAGATATGAAATTTCTCTGGGTGATTTGTGGGTGTGTGATTGATCCTCTTGTTCATTTCGTCAATGTTCCTGACTGTTCATATACAATGTACTACTCGTTTATGCGCCACCTGGTATAATGATGATAAAACAGTATTTACTGACACAGCAGTCATTTCATTCTGTGGCTCCAGCAGTATTTCAATCACAGTGGTGCCTTCGATGTCACGTTCAGTACATGGAGTTGAGTTTTTACCAGACACTTTACATGCCTGGTAGAAGCCATGAGGCTTCACCCGACCAGCTTCAGTTCCGACAAATACTTGCAGAACGAGAGTCTGCTCGTATCCACATAACTGCAACACACATACACGCCACAGAATACAGCTGTACAGGCAATTTCTCCTCTAGATCACTGCTCACTTTGCTATTGCATTTTCATCTGGTTTCTACCCCTTTGTCACTCACACATTCACTGAAATAAACTCTCTGTAAATATAACAGCTGCTAATACTCCAGGCACATTTGAATCAAGGCTGAAAACTCACTGTTTGCTTCAGCCTACCCCACCCACGACAGGTCATCACCACCACAGTGCTTCTGATTGACAGTGACAATGTGATGACTGCTGGTGCTATAGCAAACTGTTTCGGATTTGAATTAAGAACTAAGACGAAATATTTGCAGAATCACAGTCGACTGTAACACAAACCACAGACTACCGTTTATGCAACTTCTAATGCTTGCAATCACTGTTATATCCAGACTTCGCTACTGAAACCAAAACTGATGTCATATGATCCAAAAAATATGACCAATTTTTGTAGGCATGGTTTAGCTGGCTGACAAAATTAGCCGATCAATAAGAAAACAAAGATTTTTCACAACAAAAAAAAATCACAGCATAGTGACATGTACAATAACTGGCTGTTGAGAATGTGCGCAGCGCATAATAGTAAGTGAACCTTAATGGTAGGATGACTTTGCTGAGTCTTGTCTTTGACTGTTCCGCGACTGCCTTCTGTCAAGTAGCGCGCCCTGTGCTGATCCTCAGGCTGGCGCACTATCTTCAGCTCGTAATTACCAACCTATACCATCAGCATCGTGTTTATTTTTTTAAAATAAACACAACAGAATTCAACCAACTATGAACAATTCAATCAGCCAAGGAAGCATAAAGCCCAATGACTCGATACCTATATGAGTAAACAGTATATATTTAGACAAAATGTATAGAAAAGAAGACAGAACATAGTTATGAAAGCAATTAAGGTCAACATGCATAGTAACTTGGTCTATTGTCAATCTGCAGTGTACATAGGACACGCAAATTTTATAAGATCACCAGTAAATTTGTAATATAACAAACAAAATCCAACCTGTACAAGTTACAGTCAGCTACAGGTAACCATTAACCGATCTACACTGTGACTCAAAAAACAGACCTCCAAACGTCCACATTTGTGCTGAATTTTGATCAATTTCCAAAATTCATTCACTGGCACATTCCACTGAGAACTTGTGATAAATACGTCCTTAAAGATCCTAGCACATCTTGAACGTGTCACTACAATATCTTGTGAAACATGAATGTTCTAAACTAGCATGCTTCAAGTATGCTGAATCAGTCTCACTGAGGCATGAACTATCAGAGACCTGCAGGCAAGCAACTGTGATAAGAGGATTGAGTCATGTTTCACTTTCATCTGTGTAGATTCCACAATCAACGGATGGCAGGTATGCCGGCATGTTTTTTTACAACTCATGGTATAAAAAGTTCTGCGTGTTTATAGGTGCGGTCACCTACTGACCTTGCTGGGGAAGGAAACGCTGAGAGAGGGCTCTCGGACATCGCGGACACGTCTCTGTACTGAGGCGCCGGCGGCTTTACCACCAGCACCGGGGCCACGTTTGACTGATGACGATGTTGATGATGCTGATCCACCACTGCTGGACACTTCCACCACTGACTGTACCGCACTACTGCTACCAATACAATCAACAAATAATCGTTTTCTATACGTTACAAATTCATCATAAATACAACCTTTATTTTATTGTTTCTGTTGACGTTTCAGCAACCAGTGCTACCTTCTTCAAGACTGTCTGAAAGGTAGCGACACCTGGTGAACAGTTGCTCTGAAGAAGGCAGCAGCGGCTACCAAAACGGAAACAAAAAACAATAAAAGAAAGGTTGTAGTTTGACAAATTTTTTTTCTACATATAACCTACATACTGCTTAAACCTATGAGTCTATTCAAAGTAAATCCATGGAAAAAGGTACGGAGTAATTCTGATGTCTGTGGCCAAGTTCAAAGATACTTTACAACCGATTGGTCTAAACCACTAATGTACTGACTTAGGGTAGTTATTCATGCCTCTCATTGGACCCTGACGTGAGACTTTTCAAACTGAAAAATGGCACACCCATTACTCCTGAAGCGGAGAACGATTACACGAAATGGAGCTTTTCTATGCCTTCTTTTTCCAGCTATGAACCAGACCTGTATGAAAAAGACAAACGGACGGCAAGACCCGTAAATTTTGCAGCCTATTAGGATAGCTGCAGAATAATTTAATAATCAATCAAGTACTGTTCATTCAAAAATATGGCACCATAAGACTTGCTAGATCGAAGCTGGTGACAATAGTAAACCAGTCACACGGAACAAAACCAGCACACAAACAGCATGTTAATGCTAATGGTCTGCAGTCAACTGACACGACAGTGGGCACGAGATAGCCACTCATATGAGCACCCTTCACAAAATGTCTATCACTCAGATAAACTTGTGCTATCATGTGCATACAAACACGCAGGTCAAGTTTACGTACAGTTCTGAACATATCCGTCAGTACTATAGTACCAACAACTAAACACACTGCGAGACAAATACAAGTTTTTATCGTAACTTCATTCAATACCCAGCAATTTTCAATGTTCTTCCACTGTCACGCCATATGCGAGATCTGCAGCAAAGTGATCACAAAGTATCCCACCTCACACTAAATGTGTCGCCACATTATATTGTAAAATGTCAATATCAGTAAACCATAACAACCTAGTTGAAATAATAAGCAAGCAGAGAAGCTGCCAGGCTTTTTGACATATGTATGCTGCCGCCTGCACCCACTCCACTGCGCCTAGTGTGCACTGGGCAGCCGTCAGCGCGGGAGCCGTCAGCCAAACATAATTTTATGTGTTTCTGAAGTCAAGATGCTCTTGACCGATGGCCCCCTTGAACTAAAGTGGCATACCCGTTAATCTGTTAATCCAACCGTCAGAAACGTTCACAGCGATTTGTTTTTTAATGTTTTTTTTTGTTTTCCATTTTGAATCTTATGGAACAGACGACGAATGCGCGGACGGGCAAAACCGGTAATGCGTCCTGTTAGGACGTCGGCACAATAATCAACGGATTTTATCACCTCGCTTCGTTGGCGTCGCCACATGCTATGCATAGTAACTTGGTCTATCAAGACAACGCTTGCGTTTAGACATACCAGCTTCGTAAGCAGCTTTTCCAAGCCAGAACTCTTGCTTTATTCACTAGAGAGCTACTGCATATATCTCTATATTCATAAAGTTTAATGAAAAATAAATTCTCAATAACTGCTTTATATCATTCAGTGCTAAACACTTAAGAGGTTTTACACAGAATTGTCAAAGACTACAAAAATGTCTAATGAATTACAAACAACTAACGCCGGAAACTGACAGCAATTATCAAAGAGAGCTGAGACAAACAATTAAACATATTTTATGCAAAACTGCAGTTTCTACATGACACAGGTCAGAAATAGGGCAAGTTTATTTTCTGTCACAAAGCGTACATGACATGCAACTTTTATGACAATAATACTTCATCATCATCATCATTTATTTGCCAGCAAAACCATAACATAGTGCACAAGGTTGACACAAAAACACAGTTGGCAAAACATACCAGGCTCATAGAGCACTTACAGTAGCCTTCCTAAGCTAAATACACAAACACGAGAGTAGCACGGCAACTAAAACAAGTTAAAATCAAATCAAATCATAAAATCAATAAAAACGCACAAAAATAGCAGCAGGCCTACACAGAACATTTCATATAGGCTGTAAAATCCGCATTCTTCAGTGATCTCTTGAATGAGGATAGAGAAGAAAAGCTGACTGTGGGTGGTAAACAGTTCCAGACATCAATGACTCTTTCAACAAAAAAGTTTTGACGAATTGAGTTTGGACATCTAGGTTTATATAGTTTGTATGAATGCCCTCTCGTCTGAGGGGAGGGGCTAAACG
>Ga0209671_1001797_pt1 | contig 18647 bp, 14 predicted proteins | sample WorMetHERISLAND2_2_FD_187401 | JGI IMG/M metagenome (GOLD analysis project Ga0209671, IMG submission 187401) | Marine gutless worms symbiont microbial communities from Max Planck institute for Marine Microbiology, Germany - Olavius geniculatus... | ecosystem: Host-associated > Annelida >...
TTCTTCGTCTTACTGCCATTCAGTGCATGGCGTCGTGGCCGGGTGATGCGCAGGCGGAAAAGAGCACTTTGTGCCAATGGCAAAATTATCGGAAAATCGTTTTGTCGTCAAGTTTCGTCCATAAAGCAAAATCTGGGGCTGAAAAACTCTCACCTGCGAAAAAGTTTGGGACAAAATCGAAATTTTGCGCACTCGGAATCTCCTTTGCGGAAAATTTGCAACAGTCTGTCGATAAATTACAACTTCCTGTCCTGCCTATTTTTTAAGCTACGACGCCACTGCTTGCAAAATTTACGCATGCACTGTTCCGTTTGTTTTGTCATTATTTTTGGGCATAATTTGCTAATAATGGTGATGATATTGACTGCATGAATGTTTTTGTCGGCAGGTTTGGCTATTGGTGGAGTATCCTGAGAGTTCGACGGCCGCCCGCGTGGTGGCGCTAGCATCAGTCATCGTCATACTTATCTCTATCATCGTCTTCTGTCTGGAGACGCTGCCACGATTCCGACGTTTCCGAGTCGGCGAAGCGGCGGCACCGATGACCAGTGGCACCAACGACACGCGGGCGCTGACGAAACACACAAACGCCACGTCGAGTTCAATGTACTTACCTCACAGCGTGCTGGAGCATGACGACAACGTGCCGCTGTTTGCGGAACCGTTCTTCGTCATCGAGACAGTCTGCATCATCTGGTTTACCGCCGAGCTGCTGATTCGGTTTGCGGCGTCCCCCGATCACGTCGCGTTCTTTCGTAATGTCATGAACATCATCGACGTCGTCGCTATCGCGCCGTATTTTTTCTCTCTGGGCACGGCAATCGCCGACAACGGGCGCACTGCCGGCAACCGTGCCATGTCTCTGGCAGTACTGAGGGTGGTCCGACTGGTCCGGGTGTTCCGCATATTCAAGCTGTCCCGCCACTCCAAGGGACTGCAGATCCTCGGGCAGACGATACGCGCCAGCATGCGAGAGCTCGGCCTGCTCGTGTTCTTTCTGTTCATTTGTGTCGTGTTGTTCTCGAGTGCCGTCTACTTCGCTGAATCTGATGACGACCATGAGTCCCAGTTTGACTCCATTCCCGACGCGTTCTGGTGGGCCGTGGTAACGATGACGACAGTCGGCTACGGAGACATGCTTCCCGTCAGCCCGCTCGGCAAGTTGGTCGGTTCCCTGTGTGCAATCGCCGGCGTGCTGACCATCGCGCTGCCCGTGCCTGTGATCGTCTCCAACTTCAACTACTTCTACAGCCGTGCCATCGAGGCCGAGGACCGACGCAGCTGCCGTGGGTCCGACTCGTCAGATCTGATAATCGGCAGCAAAGATCGTCGTGACGCGACCGGCAGATCTCTGGCAAACGACGACGATTTGTTCGTCAACGACGGACCCACTCTCGTCTGACTACACATAGCTAGGGGTGAACCAGATACAGGTGACTGGCTGCACGCGTCTAGATAGCAACAATAAAAACTTGCAGCACTCGGATTCTCGGAGACTTAAGCGTCGATCTGTCTCCACGGTTGGAAACAGATCATGCAATGTTGAATTCCCTCCCTTTTTGCTTCTTTTTTTATTTTTTTTTATTTTTTTTTATTTTTTGCATTTTTTTTCTTTTTTTTCTTCGCCTTTTCCCATTAAATTTAGGCCCTTGAAATCCAGTTAGAATGTCTAATGTAACCTCCCCCAGCGGAGTCCAATGTGGAGCCCCAGCCGAAATTGAACTTGATGCATTTTAGCCACACAGCAGGAAATTTTGTGACAACACTTTTCATGGTTTTCTTGAGAATCGACTGACCATAGCCTAATGGTCCATAGATGAAAAGTCTCTGTAAGCTACAGCTAAATTTGCAAGGAATTGAATTCACAAGGTAATAAATTCACAAGTAACTGATTATTAGCAAATAGCCGGCACCGAATTCCGTTCTTTACAAATTTCGCTTTTCGCCAAAATTGACCATTTTCCTTCCACTTTTTTCCTTGCAAATTCATAATTCCCTGCAAATTAAGGCGATCTGCAGTACTGTTGAAGATCATAATAGCCAAAGCTTTGTGTTGCACGGTCAGACGTCGAACGTGAACTTGGAATTCAGTCAGTCAGTATTTGGCGAAGTCGAGCTGAGTCAATATCAAGAGCCTAAGTCTATCATCGTATATTTTATCCAGCGCTTATGTGCACGGCGCCCGGTTCGCTACATCATCAATAAGCATTGTTGGTAGCGATGAGCGATCAGCCACTATACAGACGGGCGGCCGCTATCAATGAATGGCTGGGCGCGCTGCGGTAGCTATAGTAGACCTGTAGGCCTATGTAGTGTCGACGCCAAACTTATACATATTGGATGAGCTCGTGCAATTGCTCGGCGCTATCCATGCACCGACCTCAGCGACAAGCTGCTGCTGCTGCTGGTGCTGCTGCCGCTGCCACTTGTGATAGCTCGGTCCCTTAACAGCGTTTGCCATTGGCGTACGTCGTGTGTTAACAAGTAATTTGAGCAAAGCTCATGAGGTGCGCGACAACCGATAGCAATTCCTGTTGGCAGGTTGCCCTGGTCTTAATGGTCTATCTCCATCTGTTTCGTCGCAATTTACTCTTAAAGTGTGCACGGCAGCCAAAATCGCAAAAAAACATTAAAGCCCCCTATTTTGGGGGTTCAAGGTCACTCAAGGTTATCGACGTTGACACTACTAAGAAGCTCGTCACTAGTGCTTGTTATGACAAGCAGCATGTCTGTACCAATGTGCAACCGTTTTCACGCTACGCAAGCCAATAGCGATAAAATAACCACTTTGAAGGGTACTCTTATTTTACGGCCCGCGTACGCAGGCCTCTTTGAACCTAAAAGATCAGTACTTAGACTGCTAAAATTTACGTTTAATGCTGAAAATTTAATAAGCAGGTTGTCCTAGTCTAACTCTAGCCGTTTTGGCGCAATTCACTCTTAAAATGTGTGTTACAGTCCAAAATCGCGAAAAATTCCCCCAAAACCTTTATTTTAAAGATTCAAGGTCGCTCAAGGTCATCCGTGTTAATAAATTTAAAAAGCCTGTCACCAGTGCTTGTTATGATATGCAGCAAGTCCGTACCTATCTGCAACCATTTTCACACTATACAAACCAATAGCGGCAAAAACGACTTTCTGCGGGTCATCCCTCTTTGACGCCCTCGTTCGAGGGGAAACCCCTCACCCAGGGGCACAAAATTTTGTCATTAGAAACTAGAGTCCTTGGGGCAGCCCACAGTGAAAATTTCGTAATTCTAGCTTTCACCGTCTTGATAGGGCTCAAGGGTGTGACGGACGCACGGACAGACCGACGGACGCCCAGACCATGGCTAAGACGCGAAAAGCATAGTTTTTTCAAACATCACCATTACACAATGTCAGAAGAACTTTGCTGACTGTGTAATGGTAAAGTTCGAATTATTAAATTGTGATTTGTGCTGTTTTATATCTACAACCACGATGTCGCCCTTACACTGTATATAAACTGAACAGTTTTTTCTACATAATTATTCATATTAACACAAAGCGGTCAGTGCTAAGTCCAACCCTAGGGGTCCGTCACGCGGCTAACCATGCACGTGCATGCAGTTGAATTTATTAAATAGTTGCAGTATCTTTGCTTCTAGAAATGCTAAGGGTGTTTACAAACTACACGCTGCATTGGAATTGACTTCATATACTCGATCGTGTGTTAGAAAGATTCACATGCATTATGGTTCTTCGCGGGAACCCATCTCACAGCTACGGGGCGCCACCTGCCATATGGGATCACACTGTGTTACCTGCTACGCGACACATGTGAACGCGCCTCGTCTTACCCCAACCAGGCAAAACATTACTCGATTTACCTACCCAGGAGGAATGGAAGGCTGAGTTGACTTGGGTGGTTGGTTGTATACTGATAAGATTGCTCACCCATCCAAGTGGTGACTGACACCGGCATATAGCATTCGTTTTGATCAAGACCGAAAAAGTGTTTCGGCAGCATTAAATTTCAGAAAAAAATACATTATTTATGGCAAATAAAACACCTCTCGTCGTTCAGAAGCTATATGTTTCTTGAAATATAAGAAAAAGAGAAGTTCAAGTGCTGTACGTGTAAGGCGCTGATTGTTTAAAACTACTTTTTTTCCTTTATACGCTTTGTTTTTTTCCTTTGGTGTTTTCCTTTTTTTAGTTTTTCCCATTTCCCTTTCTTTTTCTCTCTCTTTCTCACCAACTAAGCCCAAATCCACCATCATTCTGGAGAGCGCTGTAAATTTCTTCATCGGTTTCTGGTGGAGCCTTACTTTCAAACGACTTTCGGTGCATTTTGATTCGGAAATTATGCACCGTTTTCCACTCCAATAATGACTGGAAGCTTGGGGCGTTCGTCTTTCAACATACTCTCTGCAAGTGCATGCATTTCAGGCTGGTGGGCGTGGCTAGTTTGGGTGGGGGAAGGCTGTGGGTACATATTAGTGATGTACGACGGAACTGGATTAGATATTTGCTGACATTAAGGTGGCGCGTTCATATGATCGGCTGCTCTGATGTCGACACATCAGCTCTATGGTCATCATCACACCATTGTGGTCGGTTTATTACTCGTAAAGCTCGCACAGCACAATGCAATGAGTAATAACAGCGTGTCGGATGAATCCGCACGAATTCGCGCTTTACCAACAAAATGGTGGCATCAGCAGCAGCAGTAGGCCTAGCAGTAGCGTCAGTGTGGCATAATAGTCATGCCCACGGAATTTGGATTAAAGTGTCACTGCTTTCAGTTCCATAACAGTCATGATAGGCCCCATATACACTGTGTCCGGTAAAAAAGTAAGCCCCTAGACACTGTACAATAAAAATGTTAAATCCAAACAAATCTGAATAAAATTTCGTACACTCAATCCACAATAAATTACGAAAGCGAGTACCAATTTTTGTTGAAAAATATTATTTATTAGCGGAGTTATTGATTGTTGAATATCGATAACAAAATATCTCCGTTACCAATATGGCGTTACATAAACCCCTCTGTACTATTGGTAATTCCAACAAACAACATTTTTGGTTCTGGCCAAAAAATTTACATCAGCAATGGAACGTCTATTGGCAATCAACATGCCAAATTTCAGTCAAATCTTGCAGCGCAACAATAGTTACAGCGGTTTTTTGTGAGGTCACCCGAAAACGTGAGGTGTCGATCTTTCGCAACATTTGTTTAATCGTGACAGTGTCCACGGCTTGCTGAGAAATTTCGCGATAAACCTGTTAGAACCATACTTTTTATTGTCTTAACAGTGTAAATAAAGCATGATCGTCTGCAGAAAATAATTTTTCTTAATGCTTACGTCATTCGTTACGTTGACTGCGTCAACAAACGTTACTTCCGATCGAGCTACTGCAGTTGTAGCCTACGTAACGCCATAATTTTTAACGTAGATACTTTGTTATCAATATTCAACAATTAATAACGTTGCTAAAATAACATTTTTAACGAAATTTGGTAATCGCTTCAGTAATTTATTGGGATTGAATATACAAAAATTTATTCAGATTTGTTCAGATTTGACACTTTTATTGTACAATGTCTAGGGGTTTACTTTTTACCGGACACAGTGTAAGTATAAAACATGTGACAGTCGACTGCGTGTATAAATACTGGTTTGCAATCGACGCTTGAGCAAAATCATTAGTTTTGGGCCTATAGCTCGCGACAAGAGCTTCGTGCCTATTCCAGGTTCATACTTGTATAAAATTTAAAAAAAACGATTTGGAATAAACATAACGGAAACATGCAGTAGTTTGAAAAAAATGCTGCAGGAAAATTATTAACTTTTCAATAGTTCCACATAAAAAATTCAACTGCAGTTTTAAAAGATTAATTAATAAAAACGGTAATTTTTTGTTGTTTTTTTGTTACAGGCGCACGTGCTTGGCGGAGAAATAATAAAAAAACAAGTTGACTGACATCATATCTGCATGTCCTCCACGCGAACGATCTCAGATAGTACACCGTGGGCCATAAAGAACGTGTCACTTTACTTTTGTTCATATCTTCGCCAATTATTGACCAATTTTCAAAATCCTTTTACTGGCACATTTGCAATAATGGATCATTATATATTCCAGCACAGGGTAAATGCGTTTTTACGCTACCTTGTGAAATATCAACGTAAGCAGAAACTAACGATAATAACATAAACTTAGGTGAATGAAACAAACGCTTCAGACCAACATTGCGATGAATGATTCGTATGACACTAGACTGTGTTATACCCACACAGTCTAGTGTCATACAGATTATTCACTGCAATGTTAATCTGAAGTGTTTTTTTCAATTTTACCAAAATGTTTGTTTTTTATTGTCGTTATTTATGCATATTTTATTGATATTCCATAAGGTAGTGTGGAGACGCATTTACGGTGTGGTGGGATCTATAATAATCACATTATCGCAATTGTCTGCAGAGTGTGCCAGTAAAAAAATTTGAAAATTGGTCAATAATTGGCGAAGATATAAACAAAAGTAAAGTGACACGTTTTTTGGCTCACGCTGTATATCTGTAGAGCTTGAAGTTGACGCCGATAATTTAATTATTGCATACGACGAGTGTAAGAATGTGAAGGCGCGTTCAGAACGACGTAAGTGAACTGGACGAAACTGGCACGGTTTAGTTTTTGACGAACTGACCAATGAGCAAGCAGTAATGCATTACGATAGGCACCGTTTAATGACGTCTGTGTCTAAGTGACTACGGGCACGTACGCGTCAACCAATGACCAATGGTCACCTAGTCAAAAACTAAACTCTGTCAATCAAGTTCAGTTACGTCGCTGTGTACGTAGCTTAAGACTCGCTACGGTGCTACGCGCTCAATTAAATATGACATTTCACTTTCTTGTGTGACTGCAAAAAACGCCGCGACTGTTTAAAATAATGATCTAATGGCATTTGACACTCGTCACTGTCAAAACCTGCAGCCTGTTTTGCAGTTGTGCGTTTGTTTTTTTTTTAAATTCTTGTGATAATTGCGTTTCAAAAATCTGCACAACGTCTGAACATTACCGCAGTTTGCAAGTTCTGTTGTTTCACCGCGCGTGTGCCTGGCCTGGCCTTTACTAAGCTTATCGATGGGTCCATGCACAAAAGTTCTAAACCCGTTTATTGCAACAGAACTTTGGAGAAAATCAAGGTAAAATTTGTTAGCCTTAAAATCCATTATTTTGTGGGCTAGATAAATGCTACAGCGAGTATTTTTTTCCTGTGGTTTGTCCTGTTGCACCTTTCTTAGGCAATGAGAAAATGTCATAAATAGTGTAGCCTATTGTTATAATTTAACACACATTTACAGACACAGTTTTAGAATTTTTGCGCACTGGCGTTGCTACTCATCGAAACGTCATCGTTGTCATTCTTTGTGCACGTGGACTTTAAATTTTCAACGAATTATTGTATTCAAACATGTTTACTTTGAAGCACATATTAAGAACTTTTGTACTTGGAAGATCAATTAATTTGCCGTTTTAGACCGCCGTTAAACAGCTTATTACATGAAAACGAATTGACCAATCAGAAAATGTTTTCCCCCGTCTTGCGAAGCTCGTCGAAAGTTTTTAATAACATAGAAATAGTCATAACTGGAAATACGTTGTTTTTTAAATGTTTGTGCAGGGACCCCTATGTTATGCTATATAGCGTGATAGTAGCCACAACAAAATCCGTGTGTTTTTGTCTGGCACAAAATTATTTCTTTGTCGACAGAATTAAATTTTGCATGACTGTTTTAGTCATGTGTCATACAGATCTCTACGGTTTAATTAAGGGAGGAGCGGAAAGTATAATGATTTTTATTTTTAGTCCCGCGATTGACTTCGATTAACGTCGATATCGATGACTTCGTGGCGTACAGCAGACGTTTCTTATATTTATTTAGTACATGGTTTAAACATGTTGAAACATTCCTCGTATCGGTGAAAAATCGCATGAAATACATTGCACAATATCGTAGCTATAGGCAGTGAGTGATTTTTTGGAGTTGACCCACGTACTGCAGTAGTCGCTTTTTTGCTCGTACCGTTTTGTTTTTATTTCATCAGGCCGACCGATATTTATATCTATCAGTCGCTGTACTGCGTAACTATTCTATCATCGTTTTGCCGGGAACGGTTTACGAGTGACTAAATAGCGCTCTGTCAAACGGTGCAATAATTTGGTCTCGCGGCTTCATAGCGTCACGTAGAGGTGCGAGATTATAGCGCCTGCCGGTCGGTCGGTCGGTCGGTCGCGGTGTTGAAAAATTCATACAGACATCATCACAATATTGAGTGGGCCGCCCTCCGCATGCATGCCGATGGACTGACTGACAGGAAGGCAAGATTCAGCGCCTGCCGCCTGCCAGGAAGCTTACGGTCCGGACGCCGGCTATAGTTGTGAACATGCAATAGAACGTACATTGAACCACAATGGCCATCTGCGCAGGCAGTTTTCTAGACAGGAAGCCCAGCTGCCGCTATGGTGGGCCGATTGTACCACTTACGTCCAAAGACCAGCGTTCGACTTCTGGTCGCGGAGAAAGCGATTTCTCAGAAGTGACTACAGTCCCATACACGCTGTGATAAGACTGCTGTCAAATGCTGCAATCAACGCCGAGATACGATATGGTAATTCGGCGCACGTGAGTGATGGCTGCAGACAGAAACTTCCCGTTTAAAATTGCAGCCAAACCGCTGCATGCAGATAGAGACATGGTTACTATTGACAACACATAGGAACTCGTCATCGACCTATTCAACAGTACCTTCGCCGACCCTTACAACGTACCGTTTAGCCACAACACATGCATCATAGACAGACAACAGACAGACGGACACAAGCTCCTCCCCCTTTTTCCTCTACTTTTTCCCTTTCCTTTTTCCCATAAAAAGTAGAATCTCTAAAATCCAGGTAATAAATCTGGGGAGCGCTGTAAGCTCCACAGCAGTCTCTTGCGGAGCCCCAGCCGAAATCAAGTTAAATGCACTTTAGCATCATAATCTGACATATGGTGGCTAAAATTTTAATGAGTTCCTTAACCGAAACAACTGTGAAAAACACACAGTACGACTCCGGATGTGTGAAACGACAGACACAAATCTGCAGACTGACGAACCACGCTACAGAGAAATGTATAGGAATGGGTCTAATGAGTAAGCTACTAATTACTTAAATATTCACTGATTTTCGTATTTTTACTGTCGAAATCAGTAGTAAACTGGAAATTCGCAAACCGTCATATTCTGAACGCGTTGTAAAACATGACAAGTCTGCTAAATGCTACAGGGTAACCTACATTTTAGAGCTGACTGCATTTCACAAGGTAGTGTAGCAACGCGTTTCGTGTGTGACTGGATTCTTAATGATCACTTAATTGCAAATTTACCACAAAGCATTGATGGAAAACTTTTGAACATATGGTTGCGGCAAAAACTTAGGGATTTAGTTTTTTATTGGGCCACTCTGTGGGTGACTTTATTGTCGCGATTTTGTCGCAACTCGCGACTATTTTCGTTAGCACTTTGTCAAATGTTTCTTAACGTCCAGCGGCATGGTGACAGCGATAGCAACTTAGCAGAATATTTTTTGTTCAAGTAACAAGTTAGGCTACCCACATGTATCTAGCATTCTCCTAGAAATTTATTCGCGACCTTTCAGCAATCCGTTTCTTATTTTAAAAAAAATGCACAGTCGACTCAGTCGTCTGTACTGCTTGACTTCTTTGCAGAATAATTATCCCCCCCCCGTTTTCTGGCACCAATACGCCGACTAATAATAGTTGTTGGCACGCTGCGGATTCGTGTTCATAACACTCACTGCCTTCTGCGCTATACGCTTTCTAGTGCTTAGTTTACTTGCGTCAGCAGGTGTTCAGGGATAGGATCCTCTAAGACTGTCTTCGACCTAGGACAGCTGGAGGACAAAAAATCGTGGCCATGGCTCTGCATGTGTGCAAATAGTTCATGGCATTTGTATAATAATATAGTTACTTTGTTATGTCAACGTGACAGTGCAGGATCACCGCAAACTGTGTACCTGACTCTGCAGTTTTAATTTGCTGCAGATAGGTTAACAGAAACCCATCTTTAGACTTTGTTGTTTTATACCCTGTTTATACGATCGAGCAAACATCGAGCAGACATCGAGCAAACGTTGAGCAAACGTCGAGCAAACATCGAGCAAACATCGAGCCGGCTCGTCTAGCTAACATATAGCAGCTCGTCGAGCCAGCTTGATCGTGTAAACGGGGTATTAGTAGTCTTGGCCTGGCCTTGAAAATGCTAGCCTCGAACCATCCCTCGTTGCGTTGAGAACACACAGGTTTTTAGTTCAAATCTTTATTTTTGTGTATTTTATTTTATTTCCATTGCTGTTGTAGGCCTATTGGCTGGCACATAAACTTGAATGCGCTGTACATATCTCACCACTTCGTATCAGACATACACGTTTTATTTTCCTCGAAAAAAAATTGCAATACAAATAAATACTGTTTTTCACTTACAAGCGCGAGTCTCCAAATAACTAACTGGCAGCAGAGATGTCGCAAAGTACAAAATCCTAACTACACCAAGAACTTTAAAATTAAATACCCTCGGCGAATATGAAAATAGATCTCTGTCGAGCAATATGACAGAAATCAGCATAACTTTAAACTACAGATATATAGCAAAAACGCAATAAAGTCATAAATATATACGTCAGAAAGGACTCCCAAAAACGCTAAATATTGTGAACAAATAACGACTAGCAAACGAACGCCAGAATTCTTTCTGACATAAGCAGTAAAATGTAGCAAAAACGTTTTTTTCGAAAGACGTTCGGGCATGGCAAAACACACGAACACGCAACAACAAACTAATACAGGTATAATGACAGCCTCATCGACTCTACCACACCTGTGTAATCACGGGTATCGGTACTCAAAATGTCAACTTTGTCCCTAAATTTTCCAAAATAGGGGTATTTCAGCTCCAAATTTTGCACCAGTTCTAGACGACAATTTTCCGACAAGAAGAAAATTTGGGACCGACAACTTTTCGACAGCCAAAAATTTAAAGGGAGGCAATAGTTGTTTTTTCCTGCCCCTTCAGGACGCCATTGAAGAAAGGGACGAAAAAGAGGGCTCGTTTCAAGTGTTTTAGGGGGCTATAGACACCCAAACGGTGTAGGCCCGCCATCACGAAAGGCCGCCATTCCGAAACGTCGCCACGACAGAGGACAACGTTAGCAATAGGGTTAGAAATAAGGTAAAGGTGGAGTTAAAGTAAGGTTACGGCTAGGGTTAGGGTAAGTGCCAAAGTTGGTTTAACAAAATACGGTTTCGTCGTCGTCCGAAACAGTTTTTTGGCGGCCATTCGAAATGGCGAACCCAAACTGCACCCCCTCCCCTCACAGCCAGCCACCACCACACCCAGTGGGTTAGTCAGTCGCTCAGTTAGTCTCAGTCTCCGTAATGTATTCATCTTCCTCACTGCTCTTGATATCTTCTTGGCGAAGAAGTCACGGGGGTGGCCGTCTCCTTTGCTCGTGTCTTCTGGCGTCCGCTCTCAATACCGGCTGCACTGTGTTCGTCCTCGCTTGTCTTCAGTTCTGGATAGATTCTGAAAATGAAATACAGGGTTGGCCAACGCGTTAACTTCATCAGATATTAATCGATTTTCAGACTACTTTCACTGTCAGAATTAGGAGAAAACTTGTAATAACATCATCACTAAAGATCCCGCCACACCTTAAGTGTGTCGCTACACTACCTTGTGAAATGTCGGTGTCTCGCAGATTTCAAATTTAAAGTTATAGGTGCGGATCGATGTAGATTCACCCTAAGTCGACAGTGCGCGTTCTGTGTATGCTAATGCATTTAAGTTTGGATCACGTGACTGCTTCGAAGGGAATTTCAACTCCTTAAATTCCCCACCAATCGAACTCACGGCGCCGAGCGGACTCGTGCTGGGCTCTGTCCCAAATTTCTAGTTTAATCTAAAATACATTTGTGGCCATGTATCTGTATCTGTATCTGAAATGTATTTCGGGATAGACCTATCTTACCCGGCACTGCTTGTTTCGATGCTGCTTATTATGATGTCGACGGAGGGTGACGCTGGACGAGTCGTCGCGTCCTTGGCCGGTGTCTTCTGGCGGCCGCTTGTCGCCCGGCGGGTTCTGGTCGGGGTCGGGTTGGTGTCGGGACAGCCGCAGTGGCCGATGGGTAGCGGGGGCGCGGTGCGGGCACGTCGGCGGAAGTTAGGACAGAGGCCGGCAGTCGTGAACTCTGGCTTGCGCCAGTCGTGACAGTACTGAGAGCGCTGAGCCATTATGCGCTGCTGCTTCTACAACGACGCACCACAGAAACAGTCACACAACACGACATAGAAATCGCGCTTCAACTTCGTTTCTCGTTTTATTCTTTCTTCTACTTTCAGTTATCGTTGAAAGATCGCGTCTTTGAATCGCCTCAAAACCAAGACCCGGTCTCGAGCACTGCATGGATTGCAATGCGCCGTATAAGCCTACCTCGTGCAAAATAGAATTCGGGAGGGGGTGGGCAAAATTTGTGATTTTTGGCCAATAATTCGCTGTATCTCAGTAACAGGGCGAGATAGGTTACTATTAATCACTAATAGGAAGTCGTACACTGGCTCTCGATTGGCGCCAAATTCAATGACTTTGAATGACCTTGAACGCCAAAATAAGGGGTTTTATGGATTTTTTGGCGATTTCGGGCTGTGACACAAATCTATATCATTCACAAGGTGGCACCACGGAACTATCATTATGCAGTCCAGATAGAGAATTTGGTATTTGTATATTAACTTAGCGTGAACACCCCAATTTTCAGCTAAACTACTGAACCGGAATTGCTACAGGCTTTCGCTCGTCTCGTGAGCATTAGCTCAAATTTCTTGTTGCTTTACGCGCAACAGTAATTTCCTTCAGTGTGCGTAAACGCTCTGTCAAAAATTGCTTGCAAAATATGTGCAGTGTTGAAAGAAGAGTTATTTATTTTAGCAAGGTGTTGTTTAAGCCCAATGAGAAGAAATTCAGTCTTGCAGGAGTTGAGAGTTAGCAGTCATCCAGGAAGAGATATGTTGCAAGACATCCTAAAGGTGAGTTAAATTAGAATGGAAATCAGGTGGGCGGAAAGAGAGGAAGATCTGAGTGTCATCTGCATAGAGGTGGTGATTTAAGGAATGAGATGAAATGAGAGTGCTGAGAGGGGTGGTATACAGGATGAATAGTAAAGGACCAAAAACAGAGCCTTGAGGTACACCATATAGAGAACCATGTGGGGACGTAGTAACCACTTGATAGAGACTAGACCGGGCGTCGAACCCACGACCTCTCGATCACAAGTCCAACGTCCTAACAACCGTTACGCCGCGGTGAAAAAAGCGAAAGCGAAAGTGAAACTGAAAGTGTAAGTGAAAGTGGGTTCAAAATGAATTAACCGACCACCCAATCGTTGAGGTACTTGTCGCGGCGGTAGCAGCTGGTCGTTTCGTTGACGCGTTTCAGCAGGAACAGGTTCTTATAGGTGTTCCTCAACATCTCGTCACGTCTGACCGTCGAACGCTCCCTGCAACACCAGACATCCAGATCACCATCATCATTCATCATTCATCATCATCATCAGCAGCAGCAGCAGCAGCAGCAAGGTAATTAGTTATAGGGCCTAGCAGCGGATTCACCACTAGGCTGACAATGGTGGAGGTTAAAAGGTTAAATGCTAGGCTATAGCCATTCATAGAAAACCCATCTCAGAGCTACGGAGTGTCACCTGCCGTATGGGATCACACAGTTTTATCTGCCACCCGACACAGGTGAACGCACCCCGCCTTAACTCCAGCCATATAAGCCGGTACTCGATTTACCTACCCCGGAGGGATGGAAGGCTGAGTTGACCTAGGCGGCTGGTTACATACTGAGATAGTTTTCCTGCCCGCAAGCAGACACCAATCCAAGTACTAACCCGGCCCGGCGTAGAATAACTTCGTTGATCGGATGAAACGCCGCAACGCGTTACCGCTACGTCACGCTACCAATCCCGATTTTTAGGGGTCCCTAAGGGTCTCATTCAACCGTCCACATGCCACTTCGTTGACTGTGACGATCGTGAAAATTGTACCAGTTAAGGTAGGAAGTTATTAACTTATTATAATGCCCAATAACTGTGTCTATAGCCTAGGTCCTCGAAATATGTAAATCCGGCACAGTAGTTATGTAGCATATTTGACATTTGTCCAAGTTCAGCGTTTAATGCGTAATGACAGTGAAGACAAAAGTGAAAGTGACAAATGAAACAAAAATACGTGTTTCGTTTCCAGGTGTAGTGGTTGTCGATCTGCGAGGGCTCAAGCAGGCGCTGAGCGATGCGCGCCAACATACGCTGGTTCTGCAGACTAATCTGACGCAGCTGAGCCGCCTCCGCCTATAGCATATCATTCAATCGATTAATCATTCAAAACGTACAGCGTGGCCCCAAAAACTAGCACACGTTTTTCTACGCTTTAAATTCGTCAAATATAACCCGATTTTCAAAATCACTCTCAGTACCAGACAGAATAATGTTTGCTGAAATATCGGTAAGCGGTCATATTAAAAAGTTTATAACTTCGTCGTTTTAACAGAATCATATTTTACTTGACAGTTATATGTAAAAGTTTTTAGTCAATAAAGTTGTAACATTTCAAATTAAAATTCCAAACGGTTGCTGAGAAACCAGCGAAAAACTTTTGGGGGCTACTTTTTGCTGCACCCTGTACAGAACCGTCACGAACTGTGATGAATGATGACGATAGTGACAAACACTGTTGCCTGTATGGCTGGTCAACGTGACGCGGCGAAGTATGCAAAATAAAATATAATTTAAAATATTTATAAATATAAATAGAACCATTAAAAGCATATAAAACGGGACCTTCATGCGATAAGCCATTGGAAGTCGTCCCATCATAGAGCGCGGAGGTGTAGTGTCCGTCTGCGCCTCAGCTGCAAACAAAATTTTTGAAAACGTCTGAAAATCGCGTTAGGCCTATTTATTGTAAAAAATATTTTTTATAAATCTTTGTAACGTGGCCGTTCTAATAGGCCGCATTACGAGTCTTGCCCGTCTGTCCGTCCATCTCTTCCGTACAGGCTCCAAACTAGACAAGAAGTCCAGCTGTCGTTAGGATAACCGACCGTACTGGTTGTCAGTTACCTTTAAGGTCATCCAAGGTCGATGATTTTCATTTCATTTGAAAGCCAATATGCGACTTCCTAACAATGATCAATAGCAACTTAGGCCCTATCTCGCACCGTTTAACCGCAATAGCGCGTAACGGCTTTCAAGGTCATCCAAGGTCAATGATTTCCATCTAATCTGACAGGACGTATGCCACTTCCTATTAGTGATCAATAATAACCTTGGCCTTATCTCGCGCCCTTTCCGAGATATGACCACTTATAGCTTGAAACTTCACTCCATAGTGCGTTATGACCCTTCAAGATCATCCAAGGTCAATGATTTATATCTCATTTGAAAGCCAATATGCGATTTCCTATTAGTGATCAATGGCAACATAGGCCCTATCTTGCACCGTTTAGCCACAATACATCCGTGACAAACGACGGACAGACGGACGGACGGACGGGCACGGACGACAACCATGACGTAGGCATACAACAGCTCAATCATTATTAAAGTGCGGTTGGCTAAAAATGAAAAAAAACGTAGAAAACAAAAATTGTCGTGAAAGATCAGAGGGCTATATAACCGGTGAGCCAACTTTTAGTTTTAAAAGACAAAGATCAATGTTAGGGTTAAGTGTGCAATGCTGCAGTAGGCCGGCGGATGGTCGCATACTCGTATTATGTCGGCAATGGGCCGACGTCTTCTCATAACAGTTGGAACTCTGGTTTGTTCATAGAGGCATCTTGCGAGTGGTGAATACCAGGGATGTGGTCTCGGCCGAGACGTCTCGGTCTCGAGACGGTCTCGAGACGCACTAACGTCTCGTCTCGGTCTCGTCTCGGTCTCGGAGCAATATGTCTCGGTCTCGGCACAGTAGGTCTCGTCTCGGGTCTCGGGCCGTTGCAACGTCTCGTCTCGATCTCGGCTCAGAAGGTCTCGTGCACATCCCTGAATTCACATACGGTACCTGTAAGCACTCTTTCTCTGTGCTGATAGTATCGCAGATAGACTCCACTCTGCGTTCCTTTTGGAAAGATAGGAGCGAACTGATACATGTTGTGCTCCGTGAGCTCCACCGGACGATCCCTTGCCTTCAGCATTTCTTCGTCAAATAACTATAGCGAATTATAATTAACTAAAGTTCTTCCAAACTCTGTCAAGTTCAACGACTTGCAGAACGTGTAGTTTGTGACGTAATTGTGACGTCATCATTAGTAACGTAATTGGCACAGTCCCGTACTCGAGAAGTCAAATTATATTCAATTATTCATGCAATTAATTTGGATCTAAAAGTAAAACGCATCTCGTCTTTTCAATGATGTTAATAAAGATCGAAAACATTACTACAGTTTTTTTCAATTAATTTTCTTTTTGGCCACGTTCGGTGGTCGGTGCCGTCGCTATGGCTGTCGCCACTGACGCTACTTCTTACTTCCGTGTTTACGGTGTTTGTTTACATTACAGTGGGCGTGGCAGGGGTGTGGCAGATCGATCTTTACTTCAGATGTGCTTAAAAGTCTTTTTAAATCTTCATTATGGTCGATATAAATGGTAAGATTAAACACACGATTCACTCAGTCACGTTTTCTGAATAATGTACGCTACAGGCACTTTTTTCAACTTGTCGAGAAAGTTTGCTGTTAGATTAGTAAACATTCTGATGATCGATTGGCTGATTAGGCCCTGTTGGTTGTTCAATTGATTTCTGTATTTGGGTCTGTTTTAGTTATCGCTGATATAAACAGTCAAAGAATTGCAGCAGTTGAACAGTATTTTGGATCATCAGGCCAGGTAACAAAGTACACTCTTTGAGAATTATTGCATGAAATCACTTGACGTGACTATTTCCTTATGCTTAGTGGTGAAATTAGAATCATTTCATACCATCCTACATCTTGTCCAGTTAAAAAGCCGTCTGGTTTTGCCATCTAATTTTGGCAACACTGGTTGTAGATGACTGTGGTGTACGTTTAGACTGTTATAATAATTATAACTGCTTTTATGTTGCAACAAAAAAGACCAAATCCATACAGTTAAATTTCTTATTTGCAAGCATAGTTTGTGGTATAGGCTTACATTATTGTCACTGACAGGTGTGATGTCCAAGATTTGCATTGAAGTATCTCAGTTTTAAAAGTTCCAGAACTTTGAAAGCAGCAGATAAAGAGAGACTTGTGGCTTTTGAAATGATAGCATATCGTACAATGATGAGATCAGCTGGACAGAACACAGGACAAACCAGTCTATTCTGGATGAACTGTCACCGAGTCACCGATTTCTGACAACTATTCAACACCGTAAGTTGAAGTACTTCAGCCATGTTGCCTGAGCTGAAAACCCCTATAGATATACTACATGGTCACATTAATTGTATCGGATTCTGAAGCAGACCAAAACGACGCTGCTCAGATGATATGAAGGACAGGACTGGTTTATCAATTCCAGAGTGCATCACGATGGCTAGAGACTGAACAGCATGGAGATCCTTTGTGTCGTCATCACTGGTCTTCAATCTTCAAAATTGAGGAAGAACCAACAACAACAACAACAGTTTTGCTATGGCTGTTACTTGATTTGATGAATATTTCTAAATGGCAGTCATACACAAATAAGTGTTATTAGTTGTCAATGCACATTATTTGTTGTTTCTACTGGTTTTTAGCCACTGGCCATACCTGGTCGACTGCTCGTTGGTGAAGGTGTGTTGACTAAAGTCTGCAGAAAAAAGCCGAAACTACGACAGTTCTTTCTCTTCAGTGACATTCTCGTATATGGAAATATCGTCAGCCAGGGGAAAAAGGTAAATTATGCCAACAAATGAGAAATGCATACTAGTATTCACATCATTTAAGTGTTCATTTTTATGATGAACCTAGGTTATGTGATTGCATTTTTGCACGTGATAGCAGCTACTGCTGTAGCGCGTCTTAGCCATTGCGATTCTGTCTGTCTGTCCATCTGTCCGTTTGTTCATCATACGGGTGGATCAGTCAAAAACGATGCAAGTTAAGGTCACCAAATCTTCACCATCGGCTGCCTGGAAGACTTCAGGATCCGTAAAGCTTTGAATCCATAAATTCGAAAGGGGTTACTCTCAGCGAGGGTGTTAAACGAGAAGGGGTAGGGAAAATTTGTGATTTTTAGCCTATACGGCTGCGCAAGACCGGTCGCACTCTTTGGCGAGTGTAAATGAAACATTGTTGCTGGGATCGGTTAGTTTAGATTTAGCTGACCACTGATTTGTTTTGATTTCTTTAAATTTTTCAGCTTTGCACTGTTCAAATAATTTACTGAAATCAGTATTAATAATCACAGGCTGAACGGTAGTTCAAGCCCAGTGTTAACGGCGACTTCTCTTTCTTATGGGAAAGCCAAAAATTCGACCCCCACAGAATCAAAACCCCTGACCCGATTGAGATAAAATTTGGCAGGGTTGATTACGTCGGCGAGGGAACACGT
>Ga0209671_1001798_pt1 | contig 18642 bp, 7 predicted proteins | sample WorMetHERISLAND2_2_FD_187401 | JGI IMG/M metagenome (GOLD analysis project Ga0209671, IMG submission 187401) | Marine gutless worms symbiont microbial communities from Max Planck institute for Marine Microbiology, Germany - Olavius geniculatus... | ecosystem: Host-associated > Annelida >...
ATTTTATTCCCCTTATTTTTCAAGCTGCACTTTTAACAAAAATTCCCCTTTTTTACTTTCTCCTTATTTTTCACTGGGCAAACTACACCCTTGACAAAACTTTCGCCTTAGAGGGGAAGAGCCAAAAAATGATTAGAAAACTTGAGTCAGAAATTGGGGGACCTCAGCCCAAAAACTGGGGGGAAGTTGCGCCCGATTTTGATTCCAGATTTAGGGGATAAAAGCCACTGCCTGGGTATAACATAACCTCTTGGCGGATGTAAGAACGCATCAGCTTGTGAAATGCTACGCGGAGTCGGTTAATCTACGAGTGTTGGTGGATTCACGCATTGCCCCTCGAATCTCGGGGCACATTCAGCATCATCAACAGCACAGTCTATTGCCACCGGTATACAGATCTTACCCGGCTCACAGTCGATCAACTGTTGTAACCCATTACACACACATGCATATCAAATAGCATAATATTTTTCAGATTGCGTTTAGACTTATTTGCCTAATGTGCAAATGTAAAATGCCAGTATCGGTCTTCAAGCTATAACCAGAAACATAAACAAATAATGACAATATTTATCGAAAAATATGACGAAGACGACAACGGCGACGACTACAACATGATAAACTGCGCTTAAATTGACAGCCTGGGCTGTTCAACAGGCGACTAATAAAGTGCTTAATTCATCGAACTTTATTTTAGTATTTTATCACAGAGGTTACATACATTGCGATGAAACTAAATGCGATGTTTTGCAGTTGTTTTTAGCTTATTTTTTCGCATATGCGAGGGCCTGGGACAAAATCGCAAGTAGAGTCACATAACGAATAGAAATTATTATAACGCGGGTCTGTTCAACTTACGTTGCAAGGATTTTCCTGGCATTCGCAGAGTTGACACCCGTTTCTGTCGTACTTCAGTCCATAAGCACATCGTATGTTGCACGGTTCTGTATTCTGGCATTCTGCGTTGCGCAACAACAATTACATGCATAATACTGCGTTGCGCTTTGCCACCGGCCATGTATTGAAATAAAATTGTAACAACAGCTACAACAGTTTATTTCTGTACATCAATCAAAAATAATCGCAATTTCAAAGGGACTAGTGGCTGATCGTTTCTTAGTGATTTAGACCTAGACTTAACATGATGTCTTTAGTTGACTATTGACGAGAAACTCCCTAGAACTGTTTCCGATTTTTTTACAATCTACGTTACGATAGATAAACCAACATCCATTGCCAGCAACACGTCTATAAGCTATTGAATTACTTCTATCGGGCGAAAAAGCAGCGACGTGCGTATTGTTTCCCATTTATGTTCCGACGCCTCGATGCCTGCGGCGTCTCGATCTCGTCCTAGCCCCCTTCTAGTGCCCCTACCAAATTTTGACGTTTAGTTCCCCCGGCCTTGGAGAAAAAAATGTCGACGTACTTTTAACACAAACAGCGACTGCGAGATGACGACGTCTCCATCTTTTAATAGGTCTGATCGAAGGAATCCTCACGACACACTTTTCATCGGGTTTACACTGGTGACACTAACAGCAAATAACAACATAATCTCATTTTTATTTTACTTGCAGTGAAATATAAGGAGACAGAAAAATTAATGGATAACTTAAATTACACGACGTTTAGTCTTTAGATGTTCACCGAAAGGCCTAATTAGGGATGTGTTGCTGGCAGATATGCGAAGTGTTGGCTTACCTCACACGGGTTGTTGCACATGCATGTCTGACAGCCGTTCTTGTCACGCTTAAAGCCACTGTCTTCACAGGCGCACGAACATTTGACTTGAGGACATATAACGACTGCAAAATTCCAAGAATTTATCAACATGTGTAATTAACAAAATTTTGTCTGCACAAAAAACCGCTATTTCACGCACATGCAAGCATTTCATACTGCTTTATGTTGTAGATATGAGTAATGTTGTTTTCGTTGAAAACAGACAAACAGTTGTAAACTAGCCGAACTATAAATTTTAAAAAAAAAACTAAACGCTCTAAAACGCAACAATTCACGCAGGTTAATTAATTAATGTACTCGAAACAGACGAAATTTATGGCATGCTTTTATGCAATACACATTCGCGACAAAAAAATTACAGAATGTGTATGAGATAGATAAAAGTTTATCTTGTTTTACCTGGCTTCTGGCAGGTGTGGCCGCATCCATTAGAGCAGCACTTTAAGTCGCCTTTGCAATCACAATCGCTTGAACATTCTTCAACGCATATCCCAACAGAGCCTGGCTCAAGAGGTGGACACTGCCCAGGTTTAACTGCACAACGCAATCAGCAGCAAAAATCGACGTTTAAATGCTCCACACTCGGCAGTTAACGTACGACAAATGAATGCGACTATCATGGAAGATATTTCTAGCATGTTTCAGTTCTACACTGTTTGGTATTATCTTGGTGAGTAGACCTCCCGCAGTACACGGCATGCGTATAAATGCAATACGTGATGTCACCTGGTACGCAGTTGGCGACTGACGGTGGAATGCACGGTCCGACCAAACAGTTCACCATTACCGGCTGACACACAGTACCAGCAGGGCACAACACTCTCTGTAACGCAGACGACAAGCACTGCTACTAGTGGCATACCCATTCCACGTCACGTATAACGACAAAAATCGTCGATTACGTTCCTTAACCGCGGCTGCTGTAAGTTGCAAAGTATAACTAGAAAGCAGTCAGAGTCCGCACACCTCCGCCAAGGCAATGTTGTTCGCTAGGTGGCAGCACCATCTTTGGTTTTGCAGCGGTTTCCCTTATGCTCGATTGAAAGCAATGGTGACAAAAATTTCAAAGTGATCCAGAATCCAGGATTCCTTCCGGATCACCCCCAAAATTGAATCACTGGTAGTTTATGCCATTCCCGACATATCTTCAAAATTTCAGAAAAATCCGTCCATAACTTCTTGAGTTAACTTGCTAACACACAGACAGACAGACAAACAGACAAACAAACAAACAAACAGTCTGGCAAAAACATTACCTCCTTGGGGGAGGTAATAATTCGCAGTAAGCCAAAAAAATCGTAGTAAAACTACGGCTTGCTAAAAAAACTGCCGAGTTCACACTGTTTTGATATTAATTGGCATTAATGTCACAAGACAGTGGCAGTAACTAAAAGCAAACTTACATCACAAGGATTGAAGCATTTGCACAGTTGACATTTGTTTTCATCATACTCGTAACCATATCGACAAGCAATCTCACACGGTGGAGGGCATTCTATAACTACAAACAATACACCAAAACTAGGCAATAAATAATGTAGCTATTCTGAATACAGAATTAAATAAATATATTTGTTAACTCGACGATTCAAGACGATTTACAAATAATTAAACGCAATTTTTACGTAATGATGCGCCATAGTTGAAACAACGTGACTTTTTGCGTTAGTAAATGTTTTTTTAAATCGTACGTAAAAATATATGATGTAATAATTAATAAAATTACTTCAACAATAAAATCAGGCGAGAAAACCAAACATTAATTACAAAAACGGTACCAAATATATTTTTGAAAATACTACTTTAGTGACAGAGTTGTGAGCATGACATTGAACATGTTTGCTGAACAGTAAAATTGTAAGTGTCACAATCACCGTAATAAAAAAATAAGTACTGCACCTGGTGTTTGGCAGGTGAGTCGACATCCACTGGAGCAACATTTCTGGTTGTCCTTGCAGTCGGCGTCATAGGCACACTCATCCTTAGCCTTGCAAAGAACTCCCTTCAGACACTCCGGCACAGGCGGACACACACCCGGCTTGGCTGCCGACGTACAAACAAACGACACTCATATCGACACATTCTTAAAACTGTTTAAAAAAATAGTTTAAAAAATAATTTTCTCGTTCGTACTGTGCTACGAAAATTGTCGTATAGTTGTAATTCGAGTGACAGAGTATAGAACTCGGCTACGATGGCTTGGTGACGTATAAAAACTTATAAACTTATAAAGTACTATCAAAAAATCGTGACCTACTCATAGTTCGACTCCCGATCGGCCGGATCGCTATTAATGATTACTAATAATTTTATATAAATAACTATCTGCGGGCAAGTAAACAGTTGAAGATATATAACCAACAAACAAGGTCAACTCAGCCTTCCAGTATCCTGGGGTAGGTGCATCGAACATTGTCTTTCTTATTTGTAGGTCTACTTTTTTACCAACTTACACCAAAAACAAATGCAATGAAAACGCAGCCTAACTAGCGTGCAAAGAAAATGTCACAGAACATGTAGATCAACCTACAATATAGGAAACAACACAATCATGCGACATTATTAATATATTCCTGTTGAGAACGTTACTTTTTAACAAGTCGTCAGTTTCTTTGCTTACTTTTCGGCACGCACGAGGCCACTGATGGCGGGATACATGGTGCACAAAAACAGTTGATCAGCACTGGCTTACACACGGTGCCATCCGGACATTTGTGGTCCTGAACGACAATAATATTGTCAGCAAAGTCAGTAGCCCCTTACTACTGTATGTCTATGTGTTCGCAGAACGTACGAAAACTCATATATTCGGACTAGATTAAATCGTTTACGCAAATTACACGATATTATGCATAGCCATATCGCTAAGGAAAAAACCTTTAAACAACCTAGTCTACAGCGGTATAAAAGACAGTAAAAACACGGATATAACTCGTCGGCATTCCAAGTCAAATTGTAAAAATGCGCAGAAAATATTTTTTTAAAAACTGAAAATGTGTTCACAAAAGCTATAAGAGTGACATGACAATTTGTCATCAGCATATTAGAGGTTTTTACGGGTACGGGCTATAAAAATTGACTTCTGACAATTGACACGTGGACCACGATTGTGCCTACGCTGGCTACAAGTTGCTGCCCAGTGTGTTCCGCCGCGTGAAAACTCGATTAAAATACACTGTCTCTATAATATATACTCGGTGCAAGTTGCAACAAAATTCGTTGACAAAAACTTTTAACGTACATCGCAGGGATCGAAGCAAGCACACAGCGGACATTCATTCTCGTCGTACAGGAAGCCGTATTCACAGGCCAAGTCACACAGCAGCGGCTGACAAGCGACTGCCGCATCACACACAAACGTGCTCAGTCTCAGGAAAAATAAACTGTCATTTTCCAACAAAAAAATTAGAGCTGTGCTTGGCTTGAGCTTTGCGTTACAAAGGCACATCATCACCATCGTCGTCGTCATTTATTGCATAAATTATATATTTGAAAAACTGCAAACAATTCGTTTAATGTTGTATAAGCGCTGATGTAAAACGGCAAAAATCAAAAAGTATAAGCACGAAAATTATGCATTAGCTTAGACTTTTATATTTGGCTACTGAAGACAGATTAAATGTCTAAGCTAATACATTAGTTCGGGCTTATACTTTTTGATTTTTGCCGTTTTGCGTCAGCGCTTATACAACATTAAATGAATTGCTTGCATTTTTTATATATAATTGTAATATATCTATCTATCTACAGTATGTGTATCTGTCATGAGTATGCATTAGTGTTTTTTTTGTTTGTTCTTTTTTTTTGTTTGTGATGCTAACGAATTTTTCGATAAATAAAGTTGATTATTATTAATATAAGCTTAAGTACCAATTACATTCTCATAGAATTATAACTGGACATAATAATACTATTACCGTGCGACAATAAACATATAAGCACTATTTATTTAGCACTTTTATTGGACAAATAAAAATTGATATAAGCACTATGAATCTAAATGGCAGAAACTTTGTTTAACTGCGCGGTAAGCATATAACAAATATAGGAACGAACCAGTATTCATGTATGAGGCTAAACAATTTTACTGTTGATCGCCTGCGCAAAATTTTAGATGCTAAAGCCCCATTTCTTCTTCTGTCTAAACAGCGAGCAGGCCTACGCTGTACACGGCATGCGTATGAATACGATACGTGAAATAGGCAAAATGCAGAAACGACACACTCGTTCTACCTGGTTTCTGGCAAGTGTGGCCGCATCCATTAGAACAGCACTTAAAGTCGCCTTCGCAATCAGAATCTCCTGAACATCGTTCGACGCATATCCCAGCAGTATTTGGCTCAAGACGTGGACACTGACCAGGTTTCGCTGTCGATTACAACAAATGAAACGTCAACGTGTTTCGTAGCGCTTGGTATCATTTGTCAAGTTAGTTTCAACAAAGCCAAGTTTCTGATAGCGATTTAAGATGGGTTTCGAGTACAAAGCAAGGGGTTCATATCTAAGTCATTAGTTTCAATAGAAGCTGGGACTTGTATTAATTTTTTTTTGGGAAGGGGCGCTAATTTCAGTTGTATAAAAATGTCGTAAATCCATTTACCAACGCGTTACTTACTTATAGGTACACAAATGCCTTCTGACGGTGGGATACACGGTGGGTCAATACAAAGCAGCAGCCGCGACTTGCACACTGTACCGACCGGACACAAAGTTCTCTGCAAAAGATTCACCGCAGCAGTTACAACAAAATCATACCTATGGGCACGCGAGTGCAGGAAAACGTTCGTCTTAAAAGTAGTAACTAACGACTATCTTTAGTAGTCCAAGTGGAAGTCGTAGTCAAACTGGGTCCAAAAACATTGATGAGTTTGCTGAACACTAAACCAAAGCTGGAGCAATTGAAGCGGTTTTCCGAATGAATTGTTCAAAATTCCAACGTAAAGCGTGAAATTTGATTTTGACTTTTAATAACACAAATTGCATGATAAATGCTGTTAAGACTGAACGTTCAAGGTAAATTTTTTCAAGACACGACGAAGTTCCGTTTCTATCAACAGAACTAAGACGAACATAGTAACAATGATCACAACTGATCATTCCTACGATCTTCTGTGTGTGACATTATTTTGTAGATTTGACGCCATCTTCGTTGACTGTCTTACTAACTTAACGTTTGTTCGACGTGCGATAAAAACAGACTCGATGACGAGTCAAGTTACAGATATGCCTGGCACTAATTCTATCAATATTTAACATGTAATAAAAAGACATACGGCGCAAGGATTGAAGCATTCACACGTTTGGCATTTGTTTTCGTCGTAGACAAAGCCTGCTGGACATTCTTTCGTACAGAGTACAGCAGGACACTTTAGAACTGCGCGACAACACTCACAATATCTGAACTGGAAAAAATTTTTAAAGCGATGAACACTTTTCTTCCAATGATTAAAATTACGTGAAAGACAGTTTATGTGTACAATTTCCTATAGTGCTATAGTGCGGTGCGCCCTGATTCTTTCTGAGACTTTGGCGCTTTATAAATCATTTACTTACTTACTTACTTACTTAAATAACGTGCGTGTAATGCAAAACAAAGTTAATTAAACAGAAATTTGTATTAAGTTATTCACTACAGCCAATACAATAATGCCAAACTACGAAGGAATTTCGACAAAAAGTAAAAAGTGACCCAAGAAGAACCACTATTATATCTATTATCATTATTTCTATGACAAATTGTAATAAAATGTTTCACTGTTGGCTTTTTCACAAAATACAAACGTCAAAGTAAAACGCAGTCCTCCGCAGTGGTTTAAACGTTTTGCGTGTTTCCAGTTACTAATACTCCTATATGCAGGCTGCATTAGTAGTTTAATCAATCAACTAGAAGGCGCTCGTAAGAGTGCATATCTCCGCCAAGCAAAGTGTACACAGACAGACAGACAGACAGACAGACGGACAGACAGACGGACACACACATACACACGGACAGAACGACCAATCTCATAATCTCCTCCAATTCACTTCGTTCCATTGGCGGAGATAAAAAATACGCGAATTTACGGAACGCCCATTAAACAAAGTTCTCAGAAACGCCTTTTACAAGTAGGCACGATGATAAAAAACACTAGTAATGTTGGTCTTACGAGGTTTCTGGCAGGTGAGTTTGCAACCATCGGTGCAACATTTCAAGTCGCCATCGCAGTCTGAGTCACATTGGCATTCACCGGGATCATCTAGGATACATGGCCTGCCCAGAAACGGCGAAACAGCTGGACACTGCCCAGGCTTTTCTGTCAAGTTAACAACCGTGGCGCATTGAGTTAACAATCTAAACGAAAAAATGAACAAAATTGCCATTTCTTTAACAACATTTTTATTAAATGCTTACTGTTGCCATTTTACAAAGTACAAACGTCAAGGGAAAACGCAGTTCTCGGCGGAGATTTAAAGCCTTTCATGCTTTCTAGCTACTACTACTCCTACACGTTTTGGTAATAATTTGTGGCCTTACCAGGTTTCCGGCATGTGAGTTTGCAACCGTCAGTGCAACACTTTAAGTTGCCATCGCAGTCGAAGTCACACTGGCATTCATCAAAATCATATTGTAGACACGGCCTCCGAAGTAGCACAGCTGGACACTGACCAGGCTTTTCTGTCCAGTCAGCAACAGTGGCACATTAAGTTAGCAGACTGAATCTGATACATAGACATTAAAATAATGTTTAAGTATATTTACCTCTGCCAAGGAGGTAATGTTTTTGCCCATTTTTTGTTTGTTTGTTTGTCTGTCTGTCTGTTAGAAAGATAACTCAAAAAGTTATGGACGTATCTTTCTGAAATTTTGAGGTTATGTCGGGCATGGCATAAACTACAAGTGATTCAATTTTGGGCGTGATCCGGCAGGAATCTTGGATTTTGGATCACTTTGAAATTTTCGTTACCATTGCGTTAAAAGGGGCATAAGGGAACTGCTGCGATGGTGACGCCACCTGGCGAATAGCTTTGCCTTGGCGGAGGTACCTGCGGGCTATGACTGCTTTCTAGTTTTTTCAACTGCACCAATTTGCATTTGCATAATTTAAGCCTAACAATATGCGTAACATAGATGCTGTAAGCATATTTGTAACGATAGATCTATTGGTGTCAAACTGATACATTTTAAAATTTTATTGACTTCATGCATACGAAAAAATTAACCACTTTATTGTTCAACTTTCTTTTGTTTGCTGTGCGACATCAAGCCACTTACGTGCTACTAATGAAGTTGCAGTTGACAATGACAAAAACGTCGCTATGATGAGTATGGCTACTGCAACGCTCTGCATTCTTGATATCGACGTCTGCGCGTTATTTCAACTGAACTTCTGATCTCAACAACCTCTGTTACGATACCCATGTTATAAAGAAGACAATAATTAAAGCGTACTGTTAACTTTAAATACTTGCAATACATGTTTATTTAGACACTGCAGTTTATAAACGTAGAAGTTTGTTCTTAGGCTCTTAGTGACAAACTGAATTGACAGAACAAGACATGGATTATTGTCCGCAGACACATAGTACTTTACTCCGCACTTAGGGCCGGTAAATACGCGTAGTGTTTTTCAGTGGTGTTTCGCTATTAGTATGCTAAGATACACAAAAACGACTTATTATGAATGAAAGCAGATTAGGCCTATATTTTTAGCGAGACGTTTTAAACCCTGCACCTTCTAATCTTCGCTTTGGTCTTAGGTTGGCCATCCGTTCGCATGTCTTGTTAACAGTTAATCTAATAGTGTTAATAGTAACTTTACAATAGATAATAAAAAATAAATAATTACTTTTTGTATATTTTGCCATTAAACAAACACTTCTTGCTTTTTTACCGTGTAACAATTCGCTCGAGGCGATAGTTACGATGTCAGAAAAAAAACTGCCGAGCAACATAAAGTAGGCCTAATCGTTAACGCGAATATGGCTATTAGCATTTCTCACTCGTTCCACATGATGTTATTGTAATTTTGTTAATATCAACTGTCATCTTAGACGAATATAAATATTAGCTTTATTATGCCGATTGTTACAGCAGTAGGCCTACTCAAAACTACAATTATTACTAGCATAAAGTTAACAGTAAGGAGTAGCCAAAAGTACTCGTGGGCTACATTGAGCAGTTGTAGACTGCAGATACGACCTGATACAATAGCCTACCTGATAATCAAAATTCAACGTATTCAATTCAATTCAATTCAACTTAGTGAGGAACGACGGGTGATGGATTTATATAGACCCATATACGGCGAGTCACAGTGCTGACATTTAGGTCTTACCTACGGCTTGGTATAGCTATTATCACTTAGAAACGGGAGCCCATGACACGTCGGCCAAGCTGACGCCCACATACCTTCAGTCATCGTCGCGGTTTCCTTCAGCGATTACTCGCAAGTGAAAGAAGATGGTTCCTATTGTAATAAGTAATCGCCATAGTTTTTATAGGCCTACAGACAGATGTCATCTTCGGAAAGTAGCAAGTGATCTGTCTAAATAGCCTACTAAAATAGCGAACTATCAGCTATCACCATTTCTTCTTTGGACCACTTTAGTCAGCAGAAACCACATTCGCACAACCACCACGCCACGACATGTCGCGATATCAACACAACATGCGTGGGCCAAGCACGAACAGTGTTTCGGGGACTAGAATTAACCTTAGCGGCCAGAACTATCGAGCTGAGACTTGCTGGTTTGCAGTTAATCAATCAATCCAAGTTTACTTCAGGCAAGAGTCCATAAATAAACACTAAAATATACAGTAAAAAGATACCAAAAATACATCGAAAGTAGCAAGTGATCTGTCTAAATAGCCTACTAAAATAACGAACTTGAAACTGAAAATGCATTGTAGCTAAATCGTGGTTTAAAGAATAAACGAAATAAAGGTAAGTTCCACAAAATTAAGGAATTGCATGCAGGACGGAGAGAGGTAGCCTCACGGTAGGTTTTAGAATGAAAAAGTACCAACGTCTGAGTCAATGAAATGTCACGTGTTCAATAGGGCCTAGTCAATGACCTTTTAGATATCGACAACACAACAAACACAGATTGCACTTCTTGACAAAATAGCTCGTCATTTTTAATGATCATTATGGTTGCCAAAGTGTACGATATCGACGAATATGATGTAACTCATTGACACGCCACCATCATCATTTTTTTTCAGTTGCCAACAAACAGCAAACTGTAATAACGCTATTAGGTTTTATAACAAGCAGTGTCCGACAATTGTGGGTTGAAGTTATTAGAGTAATCCCTAGCTGTTTTCTGCAGATGAAAGCCTGTATAATGCAAGCGAATGTCAAGCGTAAGTCGTTAAACATCACACCGCATGCAGCTGAAAAATTTAAAAGTGCGTACGGAGCGACAGAAATGCGTCCCCGGCTTTCATTTCATTTCAATTCTGTCGCACTGTACGGACCTTAACGAACATTTAAGACGATGGCAATATTCACTACTACACATAAGCATGTACTTCGAAGCTCAAACACCAACGCGGACATGTTGCAGCAAGCCTACACTGTATAACAAAACACATCGTTGTTGCATGCATCACTACGCAAAATGCAAAAAAAAACCGATTCGTTGTATCCCGATAAACACTAAAAGATATGCAATAAAAAGAAATTAAAAAAACACATCAAAAGTAGCGAGTAATCTTCTGACGGTGTGGCGGAATGCATTAAAGTAGCACTTCGAGTCGCATGGTGTGTGGTCTGCATCATCGCCTGTATGTTTCAGCGCGTTTCATCTTATTGCGCCGCCCGCGCTCTGACTTACTCTAATTCGTTACGTCACCGACTTACACCGTAATTTGTAAAGCAATGTCTGCACACTGGTCAACTTCAGTAGCTAAAACTATCAACGACGGCCAAAGCATTAGAGGTTCTTACCATACCCGGCACTGCGCTATATAATTCTACAGTTGACATTTAACAACACTATTGGTAGGCCTAAGAGACAAAAACTGTACTCTTGGGGCCTAAAAAGGCATCTCTAGTAATCTTTCATTTTACACCTCGCGCATACAATGTAAATATAATAATCTGTTTTTGTACACGCTCTATTTCTACTTCAGTTCCACAGCAAAACAGAAATCTATTTATTACGAATAACGGCAACAAAGAGAGAATTAAGTCAAAATAATAGGCCTACGTAAGAAAAACTCCCGTAACAACAAACAAATACAATATCAGAAAGTACAAAAAACATTATGCATGAGACCCCTGTAATAAGCAAACACACAGCACGACAAATGAACAAATTGTATAACTGTACGTGCATTCCGAAATCGACCGGGTACTTGTAACGTATAAAAGTTACTTATTTCAAAAAACAATATACACGGTCCACGGGATCTGCACGACGATTTCGTTACGATAGGTGGGACAAAGCGCTCAAGTGTGAAACGAAATTAGCTGTACCGATTTGTCACTTATTATTAATGCAATAATAATAATCAGAAATCAGTATAACTTACACAAACGTTAACAGCAACGAAGAAAAGCAAACGTGCTTTACGTATCATTTTTCACTAGCCAAGTGGCTAAATCGTAACTAATTTGTCACTTTTGACGCAAAGTTGCTCGTAACTTCGCAAACTTGAAAAAAATGAGGGTGGGTGGGTATAACACAAAACAAGAGAATATGTCGGTACAGAGTGCCGACATGTTTATGCGGCTATCCGCTCAGTTGCTCTAGCAAGTCAGTACACCGCACACCGCATAAACTTGTGTGATGTGCTGTCGCCTTTGAAACTAATAAACAGCACGCCGGTTACGTCTGTTGCGGAAAGCGTCTACACAAAATGTGGCTAACCCTACGCATCCGTAAAACTGCCGACAGACGGACAGTCAGACGGAGGGTCAAGACGCACAATGCGGCCTGTAGGACTAGACCGCCGCCTAATAATATTGGTCACTATCAGACAAGACTTGACGTCGATCAACAATACAAGAAAACGTTTTCTGGTGTTGATGGCTTGATGTTGCGGATGACGTCAAACGAATTCTTCGCCTTTTCGCATCCGCATGTCGATGTTCGCTGACATAAGAGAACGTAGATGAGCCGCAGAATCCTGCACGTATTCAGATTCAGTCATCATAACGGTATATCAAGTGTTTAAAACTATGCCCGCAAAGTATCAAAATATCAGCTAAACAAGAAAGCACTCAGCTAGCAAACATACGCCAGACTAACCCTCGGATTTAAACGATCACCTTGCGGTTTTCAGAAGAACGAAATGTACATTTTCTATCATCAAAAGTGCTTTGACGACTAATGTTTCAATAGCAGTCATTGACTTAAGGTAATTACCGTAAATTACCTTAAGTTTTAATCTGTCGTCTTCAGTGTTGCCGGCTAGTTCCATCTGTTGCTGATACTGCTTCACGAGTCGTTCGAACACCAAGCTCGGATTGTTCACCAAAGTCATCGTCACCAGCCAGCGATTTCTCAAGCGTTTGCGTCGCACTGTATCGTCCGCCACGTTTGTATATCCTAAACAACACTGTTTACATTAAGTCCATCATAAAAGCATTTTATCAAAGCTATCTGACCCATGTGACCTAAACTCCAGATCGTACATGGCTGTGCTTTTTATAATTTTATAATACGGTCAGTACAAACTGACCATGACCCATATAAACCAACGAATTATGGCAATTCACTTGCAGCTGTGCTGTACACTACTGAATATGCATGACCCACTAACCACAGTGACCAGCTGCCAGCTGCGGCACAGATTATGCTAAAATTGATATAGAAAAAAGTTAAGCTATTATCACGCGATCTTTGGACGTAATGGACTCAAAGGGTCTTAACGTTGTGACGAAATCATACTTTTCTAATCTTTACCACATATATGTTTTGGACGATATTTAGAATATTTTAAGGCCAAACTAATGACACCAAAAATAGCAAAAACTACGCAATTATTTAACAAAAGCTAACATTAAACAAGCTAAAAGTATTCATAGAAATAAGATAAGACCTGTATCATCGCGTTTCTTCTTACTGGCTCTGGTCTGATTCAGCAACAGCACGAACGTTCTGAGAACTGGGTGAGTTTGATAGACCTCCACCATCAGCATTGACAGGTAAGCCACGTGACCTGCCAATACATCACAGCACAAGTTTAACATATTTGTCAACATCTCTTGGCTCTTTCACTCTATGCTGAACATTCGCATCTTCCTCAAATCCTTCTCATCACACATCAACAGCAAACGACATAACGATCTGGCTCCATTTTTATGTTCGAATTTCACACGCACGTGTATTCGTTTGCTTCAAACGTCGGAGCGGCTTCCTGTCACTTCCCAATGAGGGCACGCATTTTATTTCATCATCAGTGTCTGACAACCACTCCTTTGTATCTTACAGTCAGCAATTAATAGGTCAAAGACGCGGCAAAACTAGAAAATGTCGGCAGGTCGGCGACTTGGTCATCAGCCTCCTAATTTCACAAAAAAGTCTTGCCGAAACACCGTGAACTGTAAAGCAAAATTACGACTACAGAAACATTAAATATTGTTCCACGTACTTGAGTATTAATGTTAACGTTCTTCTTGTCGTGATTTTCCTCTGGCCTACTTGGAACCTAAGTGCAGATGCAAATAATAAAATATGTTGATGCCAGTTAATAATATGTTAGCAAAGTATGACACTCTACAATGTGTTTCGTTGCCGATCTGCTGTATCCAGGTCTTTCGAGGACGCCCAGGAGGTCTTCGCCAGTTCCCCGGGCTCTGACCGCCTTTCATTGCAATGACCTGACATAATGCTTGGTGTGCAGGTGTGGTGGCATCCAGTCTAACAACGTGACCAAACAATGCTTGGCGCCTCTTGCTGATTATATCTGCAATGCTTGGCAGACCGGTCCTGTCGGCTATGTCGATGTTCTTGACATGGTCCTGCCACTTCACACCCAGTATCTGGCGTTGGCATGACATATGGAAAGATTGTAATCTGCCTGTGTCTTCTGCCAGCAAAGTCCATGTATGAACGGGATATGAAGAACACAAGTTTGGTATAGTCTTAGCTTGGTGTCCAGACTTAGACCCTTTTGACGCCACCAGCGTTGCATTGAGTGCATGACGGAGGAGGCCACTCCAACTCGTCGATGTAGATCTGGACAGCATCTGCCAGAAAACGACTGAATAGAGCCCAAGTACCAGAACTCTGTAACTGCTTCAATGGTGTTGTTAGCAACTGTTATATCTGCAGCAGGATCACCCGCGCCCAGGTCTTAGTTTTCTGTCACGATAGGTGCAAACCAAAGTCCTCGGCGGTCTGGTGAAACTTCGCGAGAGCTGATCATAACGTCTCTGTCTGTTCAGCCATTAGCACGACATCATCGGCGTAATCAAGGTCTGTGTGAAGACCAAAATCAAAGTGACATCATATTAGTCATCAGAAAAAAACATATGGTAGTCTACCAAGTACGTTAGGTAAGCAATTGGTAAGTGCACTTTACTGACCGGAATCAAGAAATTCAAATCCTTTCATAAGTATCACGTAGTCCATTCGTGCAATGAATAACGTTCCAATGACCAGAGACAACAGGACGCGTTTTATCACGGAGAAGAAGCCAATGACGGCGTTGTACAGAAACAGAAAATATGCCACAAAATAGTAAAGTCGCCTGCAGAATCAAAACACCAATGGACTATCAAAATATATCTTTTTACATGTACTGGAAAAAAAATTATTTTTAAAGCCTAAAAACTGACGCACAAAGGGTACACAGTAAAATTATCTAAACCAACGTAAGTTATTTGAGTCATAAAACTGTTCTACAGTCTTTGGTTAATTATGGATTAACTTGCTTCTGCGTATAACTGTAACCATTTTCACAGTTATAATGACTGTGTATAACGTACGTGGAAAATGGGTCCAAGAAGCTGGCAACAATAAAATAAATTTTTAAAAAATAAAAAAAATCTATTTTCCAAATGCAAAAAAACTGTAATAAGAAACAAGACGATTTTTGCCACTGCTCACAAATATTAAACTGTAATGGTTTACTGAGGCTTAAGTATCGTTACCTGTTTGTGAGATCAAGATATTTTCCGCCATCTCGCAGAAAAACGAATTTACAGAGAAGTAACTGCGCAATGTTCAGTAGAAGTGCCAATACGACTGCTGGCCTACAACCACAAGTTATTAGGCCTATAGGTTAATTGCTTTACGACGTAGGCCTACGTACAGCATACATGATGATGATGATGATGATGACGAAGGACGAATCAACTTTAGCGTGGCGTTAAGTCCTAAGACTACAAGGACACGTAACAATAAGCTTAAACAGTGAAGTCACGTAATGCATGCATTATTGCGACAGTCCAAAAAAAACGTAAATGTGTATATTTGTAATGTACCTTTCCTTAATGTCGTAGCATCAAAAGTGCTAACGGTCACAGATTATTCAGAATAACGACAAACATTCTTGCCTATTAGAAAAATTGATCTCAAAGCATACAATTTGCCAAAAACGATCAAAATTCGTCCAGAGTTTACGCCAGCTGTGAAAGCTCATCAGTGGGTTGTTTTTGAGATACAGTGTGCAGTAGCCAAACAAATGGAATGTTGTTTATACTTACAATATCTTAACAATAATGTCAATCAGCCAGCTGGAACGTCCTTCGCGTAGAGGAAGAATAATGAAAAAGACAAACAGTAGTATAATAATGGACAGCAGAAGTCCCGACAAGAGGTAACCTGCTCATAAACATACTAAGCCATGATTACGTCTGATCTAGCACACTACATGCTGGCGCAGAGCAGCCGAAAATAAAATGTTCCACCGAACAAAATAAAATTTCACAATACAAAATTAAGATCTTTTTGTCCGAATTTCAAAATGTAAAAAATATTGATTTTTCAACTGATGCGAAATAATTAAACATTAAATATTCTGTGACACTGTGACATTGTGCAAGATAAACGCTTTAGCAACTGTTATTTCTTTTTCATTCCGGACACGGCAAACACAGACGCTAAATCTCACAAAGAAATTCTAGCTGATAAAAAGACTTACTGACGAATGCAAGTCTTTTAAACTACTCATACTACTACTACTACTACCGATTATCATTTTACTTTCCAGCATTTTGCTCACTCTAAAAAGTTGGTTAAACGCTGGATTCCACCAACTGTTGTAAATTTATTGGTAAATGAAGACAAATGTTACCAAACTTGTTAATTCTCTTAACTAACACATCTAAGAAATTAGGCTATAGAATACTACAAGACATTTCAACCCAAGCCAAAAAAACGACATGGACCGAAGACGGTCTCCTTGTAGTTACTATATGCGAATAGCCTATGGACTAGGTAATACCGAGATAAGGCGAACAATTCAAACGTGCTTTGAGATGAACTGTTTAACGACATCAAACACTAAACGTCACAATTGACTGCCTAGTTTTCAATGTTATTTTGAAAAAAGTATCGCAAAAGCTGCAATTTGGTAAATTTTTCAAAAATACAGTTTAAAATACTTTTCCTGTAAATTCTGAATTTCTTACACGAAATCTTTTGGGTTTTGTCCAGAAGCACATTTTTAGCCCGATCCGTGCGAAAACTTGTTCTATCTTAAGTCTCATCAAAATGTGCATAAAACCATAAAATATAAAGAAAATCACATAGCCTTGACATGTTCAGTTCACCACTTTGAGCCCAGTGTTAAGAACTGCGAACAAAACGAACACGTTTAACCAACAAAGGCGTTTCAGACATACCATTCTAGAGCAATAAACACGTTTAAGTTAAAAACGCAACTTTTGCAGTAAGCAACCAATTGCTGCAATGATTGAGGACACAATCACTCTATACAATCAACGTACAATTAAGTGTACTACTTATGACTTACCAACGACGCAATAAGCAATCTGATATCCAGAGTAGCGCATTCCATTCAGCTGCAATCAGAACATTAAATGATGGACAGTGCAGCATCTGCGTACGTAGACATAGATTACGACAAAGCGACAGTTTAACGTCGGCTCACAAATATACAGTAATTTTACAAATAAAGCGTTTAATTCTTATAAAAACTGAAATGATGAAAATAAAATCATAGTTTCTAACGTTCGTTTAACGCTACCCAGGCCTACGTGACGTCAGACGCGTCGAGAAGGGGTCGGGAGGGTAAGTTTCCCCGGGCCCCGCGACGTTTGGAGGCCCTGCCGTCGCTCAAAAATATAAAGTAGGCATGCACCAGAATGCATCATTTTAAACAGCAAATTTCAAAAATTTTCTTCCCAGAAGGGCTCCGCGAAAATGTTTCTCCGGGCACCGCTGTGGCTCTCGCAGGGCTGCCGTGGGTATGGGAATTCCCATAAGTATGGGTGGGAACTGTGCTGAATTCCCATGGGTCTGTGGGAATTCTGTGGGAATTTCTGGATAGATGTGAGATTAAGCGCAAACGCATAATAGTCTTCCGATAGCCCAAAACCGCTGGCCGGTACGTCGCCGTCGCTGCAACATGGTGACGCTATCAGAGTTACGTCCAGTCAGCAGCCGTAGGCGGGGATTCTAAGTGTTACTTTTGCGACTATAACACTGTTGGTACAGCAACTGGTGACAATTAACTGCTAGTATTCTAGTAAGTTCTAATCTCTGGCAGCCTAGACTGACTTTCCGTTAATAATAAACTCATCTGTGTTACTTTTTAACGAAGTGTTTCGTAAAACGCAGATCACAGAGAAAATGCTTTACCCCTCTAGCATTGCCACAACTCATCTGTTTCCGTACCGAGCCCACGTGTACTCTCCGGACGGCAGCTAAGGTATTTGGGGAGTGGTGCAAGCTTCCTGCCTTACTGGGTGCGATCGCAAACAGATATGTGGCCAT
>Ga0209671_1001799_pt1 | contig 18637 bp, 9 predicted proteins | sample WorMetHERISLAND2_2_FD_187401 | JGI IMG/M metagenome (GOLD analysis project Ga0209671, IMG submission 187401) | Marine gutless worms symbiont microbial communities from Max Planck institute for Marine Microbiology, Germany - Olavius geniculatus... | ecosystem: Host-associated > Annelida >...
CCGCCGTTAGGTCCAGGAGACAAAGAGCTGACACTTGTCCACGGTCCTTGGCTTGCTGAAGATCACTGAATAGCTTCAACAGTACCGTCTCCGTGCTGTGGTGCTGCCTGTACCCTGACTGGTGAATCGGCATCATGCTGTGGGCTGTCAGGTAACCTTGAAGCTTAGAAGTTGCAATGCCTACCCCAGTAGGTCTACCCCGGGAGGATGAAAGGCTGGGTTGACCTTGGTGTGGATTTTTTTTGACCTATACAGTTATACCTGTTCGCAGATAGTCCACAGTACCTATCCAAAATAGTGACCACTTTGAATGCATCCTCTAACCAGAAGTCTGCAGTCTGAGGCTCTGAAGCAAACCAAAGTGTCCGTTACGTTATTCGTACATTCGTTGTCATCCGTTACTTATTTATCGTAGTTTGTTTACTTTGGCGACTGAAATTCGAACTGTTGAGTTTTATTTTTTTTCTGTGATTTTGTTGTATAATATTTAAAACGATAGTTTTACTTGGGATGTCTGCAGTTTGGTGTGTGGACGGTATCGGAAGGTCAATGTTGTTCGTTGCCAAGTTTTCGATGCAATATGAAAGTTTATACATGTTCAAACACGTCAAGTAGCGTAGATGGGTAACGCCCACTGTAGTAATAGATCTCACATAAACAGTCATCAGTGATTATGAAAGCCCTTAGACGTCTTCTAACATTTCTGACAGATATTTGCATCTAAGCCTACTGCTGCCCATTCTGATTGGCTTGGTACGTGGCTGTCCGGGGTTGTGCTTCATTTATCAGTGAAGTGGGTGAATTGTCGCAATTTCTGTGCCATGTTGACAGCACCATAAACACTGTCATTTGTAGAGCTAGTATTGTTGTTCATTGTATTGTACTTCTACTGTTCAGTTCATTTCAGTTCAGTAAGAGTATTTATATAGCACAATTATGCAAGTGTCACATTGCGCCCCGATCAAACGTTAAAACTAGTGTGTTTTCGGTTCACGCCTGAAAGTTCTGTATGTGATGTCTTCGTCACGTAAGTGTGCTGGGAGGCTGTTTCAGACGCGTGGCCCGGTGGCAGCAAAACTTCTGTCGCCAAACGTGTTGTGGGTGCGTGGAACAGCACGTGATCTGTCGGTAGACGAACACAGCCGACGTCGAGGACCTTCCGAGACTGGTGTATGTCATCAGCCAGGTACGGAGGTGCCTGGCCGGACAAAGACGAGAAGACAAAACAGTGTGTGCCCACTGTACTGCATTGTTTTGCTATATAACTTGTTTCAACATGTTGTTCAATGTAGGAACAGTATGTTCTATGAGCGGCCTCTTGCAAAGCTGCATTATCATTCTTCACCAGCATTGCAGTTGACTGATACCCTCAAACAGGTAGCAACCCGCTGCTCTCTTGTTTATCTTACACACACTAAACTGAACATAAACCCAGATAACTGTTTTCACATTTGTCTCTCTTATGTTGTGTATAGTCAGTGCCTTAGTGGCCATTTTTCTGTCAGATGTCTATGTTACTAATAATAGTTAATTCAGAATGCACCAATGGTTAGTAGTTATGTCGTTTGCAAGTCCATAATATTTTTGTATCAACCAAGCATAGCTTGTTCTGTTCTGAAATTGAGCCTGGATATTACTGTTAAAAATCTGTAAAGTTTTCAGATTGTGGAAAGTATGGATCGTGAAAGAGATGTGTGGTTTATGTAGACCAAAGTCGGTGCACCATTGACTAGAGATGATGAGACATCACTCCACAGAGCGGTCAGTGCTGATAATGAGCAGTTCATGAGTGGCTCCAATGTGTATCGTCGCAATCAGCCAGGTGAGCTGGGGAACAGCATGGAGTCACTCAGCTTGGATGAGTCGTGGCCTGACAGCGAGCGATCATCCATCACAGAGTGAGTTGTAAGATTTATGTTTACTGACACTGTTACATCATTTTTATCATCTTTTACATCTGTCTAACTTTTGCATTCTTTTAGAAATGTTTTACAGAGTATTGAAAATCATAACGTTGTTTTTATTTATTTAATTTTTTATATTTGGTTTACTCCATGTGTTTTGCTGTAGCTAGATAGCATCGATTTTGCATGCTAGAGGTTTACATATTTGACACTGTTATAGCCAGAAATGGCCTCTCATGTGCCGTTGGGATTTTAAACTATTCTCTCACTCACTGTCATCAAAATACTGGGTGAAACTTATATGCTAAGTTTTGAAATGTCAGAATTTGACTCAGGGAAAAGTAAGGGAATTAATCAAAAGTCAGGCAGTAGTCTAGGAAAAAGATGTTATCAGGGTAAACCATTTACCACTTACTTCACATTTAGGGCAAGGGCAACAGTAGTATCTAGCAACATAGAGTTGTGCTCAAAGTTTTTTGAGTGTTATCTTTGGTCAGTGGGTAGCTATGTTATAGTTTAATCTTTGCACTTATCTGTTTGTGTTCTGCTGTGGTTCATGTAGAAATGTTGAAACTCCTAAGTCTAGTCATGTCAGCTTTGTGGCTCATGATAGAAAAACTGCTCACAAAGATGAAGTGAATCCGTCACAGGTTACTAGAGATGATGAACAGTCAGCCTCTGTTCTATCCAAGTATGTTGATTTGCTAATTGTTCCTAATGTGCTTACGCACAATTGCACATCTGTTTAGTTTTATTGTAGCTCAAAATAAAATTTTTTTCAGATGTTTAATGTCAATAGAACTAGGCTGAAAGTGTTTAGTGTTTGCTCCTGTTGTGTGTTTAGAGGTCTGTTGCTTTTATAGATGATTTTTTAGCTTCTGCATGCTTTTTGCAGTTTAATGTCTTTAATTGAACTAGGACACATATACTTTATGTTAAAGTGTCCCATAGTGAAATGATTTTAAGCCTGCATTTTTATGTTGCTCACTTTCTCTTAGTAAAGTTACTTATTACGGACATTGTTTTATACTGGCTGGAGGTTTTGCTCTGTAATCTAGGTGTTACATTATTCGTCATAGTATCATGGTATGTTTGTTTGAGCAGTTAATTAGCTGACTTTCAGTGATTGTGTGTTGCATTTGTTTAGTTGTACTATGTCAACTGTTCAATAACCTAGATGTCTTAGCTATGGTTCTTGCAGGTATGCAGAATGTTTCTTAGTACATCATTTGCTAATACTGTTTGTTCTACTGCTGCTCCTTTTTCTCCTGCTCCTGTTGTTACTAGTCTCCTACTACTACTGTATCTTCTGGTGCACTACTTTTATGCTGTGGTATGGTTGTCATAGGTATGTGGAGCGTTTCCGTCATGCGGCTCCACTGAGCAGAGAACAAAGACAGAAAATGCCAGCTGCTGATGCTAGGGAGTTCTGGTGGCTGCATCATAAAGATACGTCTACATCTAGTGACCAGTCTGGCACTCTGCCTCCAGACGGCATGCAGGAGAAGACGGTTTGTTTTTGCCGCATTTAATTGCATTTCCCTGTTTGCAGAAAATACACAGAATTGTTAAAAACTGCAGGCAAAATCAGTTAAACAGTTTTCATAACTTTGTTTCATATATTAAAGCTTACATGTACAATGTGTACATGATGCATAGGCAGTATATTAATTTGTATGTTGCAAGTATGGACATAATGATTTGTCATGTTATATTGATAGGTATCATTACTGTTGCTTTTACGACAGAATGGCATCTAGCTTTTGTTCTTAGGTGTTTTTTAGAGCTGTTGAAGTGCTATTTTTTTAATGCATCAATATTGCTGATATTGTAGGATGTAGATGGTCTACATCAAGCGGGTTACAGGAGTGAAGCCCATGAAGTCGTGCCTGTGTCGCAGGACTATGACAGTAGTGATGGAACGGCAACGAAACAATTTCTAATTACTTGCATAATATTCAATTGTGAAATAACTGCAGTTTAGTGGAATATTGGAATTTATGTGTGTGCATAAATTTTTTAATGCACATTAATTTTTTTAATGTACATTAATTTATTACACGTTAAGTTAATGTGTTAACTTGACAGCTCTGGTTTTTTGCTAATTTGGTTAGTTAACTCTATAAAAGTAGGTTGATTGTATGTAAACTGAATGCACTGGTATTTGTTTGTGTTACTTGTTTGTTGACAGAAAACTTACGGTGCTGTGGTTCCGTCACAGAGAGAATTTCTCGACCATAGAACCGAGCAGTTACAGCATAGAGCAGATGAACTGCTGGAACGAACGTAAATTTTTGCAATACTGTTTGTTTTTCCGTTGTCTTGTTGCAGCTGTGCATAGAGATATAGTTATGTATGAGACATGTTTTCTAATGAATTTTGTCCTAGCAGTATTTAAAATGAATTTGCGAATGAGTTGGGCCAAAAATTATGAGTTATATTTTAAGTTGTTATACTTACGCAGACAGCGTTGTAGATTTTTTCTTCACACAGTGTAGAATGTGGATAACTGTAGAAGTTTTTTGACATTATAGTACTTGAGTGAAGATTTATAATAATTACTGCAAAAGATTATGAGAATATTTTTCAATTTGTTGTAGCTGTGTGTAAAGTCCTGTATTCTGATTGTTGACAGAGTGAGTAGTGCGAGTTCTTGTGAGCCGATAGTGAGCACAGTGGGATTGGGTAGCAGTGAGTCCTGCAGTGCTGCAAGTCCCATCAGTGAGCAAGCTTTCAGACCTCAGTTCACATTGGACCAACACCGTGGTGCTTCAGGTAGTTTGCATCTTGTGTTGACTGCTGACCACAATCTTTCATGTACAGTGCATTCTAGGAATTTTTAACAAGATATTGCTACGTTCTGCCTATGTCACCAAGTTATGATTTTTTTATAAAAAAAAAATATGATTTTCTCAAATTCAACTTGAAGAATTTGTATTTAAGCATACAGTTGTGCATTTTATTGGTCATAATGTGCATCTTTTTGCTAGATCATTTTCTTGATTTAATTATCAACTATCTAGTCGCGGTATTTGGAAATTAATTCTTGTTGAGTCATCCCCAAATTATCCCCAGGATTGTTGCACCAGAAGGGATGGATGGAATGTCCTTTCTGCCATCCAGTTGTCAGCAACGAAACACTGGGAGTGTGCACGTGTATTATGTCTTAGAGACACAGCAGCCTTTTTATTATAGCTATAGTTCTTTCAAACGTGTCACATGGTGTTTTGTTTATGTTTACACTTACAATTTTGCATGACATTATGCCATATATATATAACCACAATATGTCAAAATTGCAGATGGAGACAGACGGACAACTTGTGATGTTAGTACTGCACTTGACACTATGCAGCAGCATCATGGGTTAAGAAAGCAGGGAGTGGGGCAGATTATTTATTTATTATTTGATTTAATGACGAAGGGTCGCAGCCACTAACATGCCACAATAAAATAACAGTATACATCAATGAATGTCACTGATAACACAATACAACAATAGGTGTCCTAGAAAAAATAAACTTTGCAATAACTAGCCAAGAATGTGGAAGTAATAGATCGTTTAAAGCTGTTTAAATTAGAAAAGTCAGTATTGTCAGCTGGCAAGTTATTCCATATTCTTCCTGTACGGTAAGTGAAAAAGTTATGTCTGGTGTTGGATCTGCAGCCTGGTAGGAATAGTTTATATTTATGTCCATGATGTCCGTAGTCAGTACGTAGTTTAAAAAATTGATTTAGGTTGAGATCAGTCAATCCAAATACTAGTTTGTAAGCAAATATCAAGTCCAATCGAAGTTGGCGAAGTTCCAAACTTTCTAACTGGAGCTTATTTAACCGCTGACAATAAGTAAGATGCTGTAGACCTTGTGAAGCGCCACTGAACTTTTTCTAAACTTTCAATATCTTTCTTTAATGACAGATTCCAAGCAACGGAACAATACTCTAAACGTGGGCGAACATATGTTATGAAAGCTTTTACTAAGCTATTAACGTCTCTTGAAAGAAAACATTTTGATATCAAGATTGCCAGAAAGTTGCTATTTTCGGACAGACAGCTGCATATTTTCTGTAGAGAAGATGATGGTTACTTTAAAATTTAATTGTGCTTTTATGTTGCCCTAAATTGACAGATTTTTGGCCCCCAATCTGGTACTTTTGAAACCAAATTTTCGGACAGGCAAAATTAAGGAGAAGAGCAACTCCCCACCTTTCTTGTCATGACACCACTGATGGAATGCATTGCATGGTGAAAATGTATGTAAAACAAGTGAAGATGTAGATCAAATGCTGTCTGCCTAACTACACACTGCACTGCACAACCCTGTCGTTTGTCCTTTCTAGCTGAAAATTGTCACACCTGGTTACTTGTACCTTGGGACCATTTTCATCAATTTGGTTTTTCTGCACTTTTTTGTTTTTGAGCTAAGAACCTGTACAGGACCTACAGATGGATGGTTGGCCAAGAGCTGTTAGATGGTTGCATGATAATTTGCTGAGTTTGTGCTGAACTGCAGAGAAGGTGAATGTTGGAGTGCGGGGTTCGGAGGATGACATACTGGAGCAGTGGAGACGTCGACGTCGACTTGAACTCATGAGACAGCGCACTGCTAACACCGATGTATTGCTTGCTGGGTCTCAGCGCTTTGCTCAACCACCGCAGGTTTGTTATACAGTGCTTCCGTTACTGCAGAGACTTGTTATTGTAGTGGAGCACTTTATGGTGAGTCTGTTCTGTAGTGCTTTGTTTTACTGGTTGTTTTTTATGGCTTTCCGGAAAGGTGCAATGATTTGTTGCAGTCTTGACCTGGACCTTTCCGGATTGACCGCAAAAAAGAACGCCGTTGACCCGGAACAGATGTCGCCACGCCCACAATTCGAATTGCCTATAGCGTAAATAAAGTTTTAAACAAGTGCTTTCTGCCCTTTATATTCATTTTCTCAATGAACAAAAGTGCTGGCTAATAAGCCGATGAATGCACACACCTGTGTGATTACCTTTACGCACTGTAAAATGCACAAAACTAAATTAATCGGCACATAACTACATAATACCATAATCTGGCGTGAACCAGTCAAACTGTAAACAATGCGTTTGATTGGCTGACACGGTGTGACGTCAATCATCCTCCTGTGCTGCACCAGCTTCACACACTTCTGACCTGGAATGTTTTTGCATCATTGCGCACTTTTCTGGAACGATTAAAAAACGCAAAACTTTCGTTCTGGAAACAATAAAAAACGACTTGGAGCAGCCCAGATCTGCCCAGGGCTGGTCAGACCTTCATAAAAACACAACCACTGTTTCACTTCAGACTTCTTCCAGCTCAGGCCATAACCCCAGTGAAGTTACACCCAACCAGCAGAGTCAAAGCAGTGAAAAGTACAGTACTGTAATTAGCATTTTTTGATCTGGCACTTAAACGTTTTATTGGATTTTTCGGTGCTTCTGCTTTGCCAGATTGACTCAGATGAACCTATTGTTGTTGATAAGCATGTGTTACATGCATTTGCATAAACATTTCATATTTGTTTATTGGCATTTTGTACAACGGTGTGGGTGTAGATCATTAGTGTATGATTGAAGTGGTAAATCGGAATTCATTGTCTATTCCTTGTGATGTTCGCACATGTTTTGCTTCTCGTAGTTTTCCACTGGCCACTCAAGCCATTCAGACGTATCCATTTTTTGGACATTTGCAAGTGTGCTGTTGGTTTCCATAGCCTGTTTCCATCACCAAGTTTAACGCATTATGTATAGCTTGGCTTTCAGGCCTTTGTATTGCCTCACTTCACTCAGTGCATCTCACATTAAGCAGACATCATGCTGGCGCTTTGTGCTGTATAAAATGGTAGAAACACCCAGGCAGATACGCAGAAATTTAGTGGGTAAACCCACCTAAAATACTGTCATAAACCATCAAAATACCCATCCAAACTTAATTTTTTTAAAATTTCTTATGCCACTACTAATGATATTTTATTATGGCTGAGTTTCTGGAACGTCTACACCTAACAAATTGCAAATATTGATATATTTCATGCTGTGGAGCTAGCAAACAGAAACTCATATGAATCTACCAACTGAAAACCCGTACAAATTCCGCAAAAAATCATCAAGTTGGGCCTTTTGAAAAAAACCACTTTTTTAAACAATCCTCAAAAAGCCAAATCCCAAAAAGCTCACTGGGCTGTTTTTTAAATGGTTTTTTGCAGCTTTGGTATAAAGTGACATTTGATAATGTTGAGCATCATGTGTTGTGTTTTGTTGTCAATTAGTCAAGTGCGTCAGATTCGGCACTGGAAGCTTTCCGATGTCGTTTAGCCGCCGGTTCATACCTTCCAGCTGCGACAATCACTCGTCAGTTGCCTTCGCATTACTTACCTGTGCGGGTATTCACACGCTCATTTGTTCACATTTACTTTTGTGACTGGATATTCACCTGTTTTCGCTGATCATTCAAACATGACTGTATCGACAGAGCTCATTATTTGCATACATGCACACTCACACAGGTATTCTTATACACGGACCAACATTCACCAGTTTTGAGTGATTTTATTATGTTCGCATATATGTTGAAAATTATCATTTTTTTGTAAAAAATGTATGGAAATTGCTGGTTTTATAGAAGTTGTGCACAGCATTGACAGTGTTGTAGTGAAGTACCGGTAGTTTAAATATTAGTTGAGTTTCATACTTGTTGTCTTGTAAGTATGTTGAAAATTATCGTAATGTATCATATCGCTTGCTGTGTGTTCACATCTTAGCTGTACTTTGTACTGTTGTGAATTTTGACATATATTTTGTGATAATGTTATTATTGGTTTTTGATATATTGTTAAATATTAAGTTATTTTAATTATGGTTCTTTAACAGTTTAAGCATTAGTAATAAATACAGAATATTTACATCGTGTGCCAAAAATACTCAGTTTGCAACTTGTCCAAATTATGATGCATTCTTATATACCTTTTGTAATATTTAAGTATTTGCCATAAATATTTGGTTAAGTATTAGGTGAATTTGGTGGATGAATTGTGTGATGTGGTCAGAAGAAAGATGCCGATGTCCAGACATCATTTGAATGCATTAAGGTCAATTCGTCTGTGCAGTCTGATCATACTAGACCAGCTGCCAGCTTACCTGTATCAACCAGTGAACACTCTGTTCGCTTACCTGCAACTACAGCTGTGGACAATTTAGTAGCAGATCATCAACGTTATATACCACCAGGCCTTGGTGTGCATAGTTCAGGAGTCGCTGATGAGGCTGGTAGTTTGAGAATGAAGACTGGCGTGCAGAACACAGTATCTGATGTTGATCAGTCTCTCTTAGCTGTGGAACGGACTTATGTTGAAAGAGACGCCAGGTGGTGCCATGTTTCACCATCACAGCATACTGTACCAAGAGCACGCTCGGTCAGTCCAAGGCTTGATCCAGGTGGCACGAGGTTTGAGAAAGATGGCTTGCCACCATTGTCTGCCAGATTGGCTCCAGTGGACCAGTCTTCTGGTTTACACAAGGCTTACAGTAATGGAGATGAGGACAAGAAGTTACCATTTTCTGAGGCCCTGGTGCTACCTCGATCTGTAAGTGGTGGTGATAGTCAGAGAGGAGCTTTGGCTGATAGCAGCGATAAAGGCTTAGTACATTCTCAGTCTCAGTCTGTGGAATGTAGCAGAGGACCATCTGTCGATACAAGTAAAATAACTCGCTCGCAGATTACCAGAATTTCGGCTCACTCTACAGACAGCAACCAGGAACCATCTGCTGGTACTAGTGCCAAAGTGTCGTCAGTTAATAGTGTGAATAAAATAACTCGCTTGCATACTACCAGAGTACCGTCTCACTATACAAACAGTAGCGGTGAATCATCTTCTGACAGACATGTAGAACAGGCAGAGAGAGATGATCACGGAAGACTGTTTGCTGGTAGTCGAAGTAGGGTACTAGCTGATAGCGACGATAATGATGACAATAATTCTTACAATGAACATTCAAATCGGCGACATCATAGTAGAAGTCAAAGCTGGGAAGTTGGTGAAATTTCCAGTGAAGCTCATGACTTGACAACAACAATGTCGGTGTGGAGTGAAAGGTCTCCAGAACATAGCATGTATCGTCAGTCAAGACATCACTTATCACAGGTAATTATAGCTTGTTTACTTAGTCACTTTGATTTCTTCTAATTTTTTTCCTACGTCAGCAGCTTATTTTTTGTGTATTTTTGCATATTATTGTTGTCGTATTGATTCAGTATGTGATGTAGAGCTATGCTAGATTTTTCCATTATTGTTATTATTATTACTTTTAATTTTTTTGTCATTTTTGTTATCGTTTCTACGCGCAATAGCAGAATGCATTGTGTGTCTTAGCCATCATCTAGGTGTCTGTCCGTCCATCCGTCCGTCACATGTGTGAGCTGTATCAAAACAGTGCAAGCTAGGATCACGAAATCTTCACTGTTGGCTGCCTCAAGGACTCTAGTTTAATCGTGACAAAATTTCGTGCCCCTGGGTAAAGGGGTTCCCCTCGAACGAGGGCATCAAAGAGGGTACCCCCTTAAAAAGACGTTATTTTGCCAGTATTCGCTCTTCTATTGTGAAAACAGTTGCAGATAGGTACAGACATGTTGCTTATCATAACAAGCACTGGCCACTGGCTTTTTAATTTTATTAACGTCGATGACCTTGAACGACTTTGAACTTCTAAAAGGGTTTTTTTAGTAAATTTTTCGCAAATTTTGGCTGCAGCGCACATTTTAAGAGTGAATTGCGACGAAATGCTTAAAGATACACTGTGTCCCAAAAAAACATCCCCAACGTTTTTGACTAACTTGAAAATCACTTACCAGATTTAGATAATTTTTGGTGGAATTTTGGATTGCGACACGCATTTTGAGAGTAAATTGCGCATAAAGCTATTATTATTTTATTGCATGCTGCACACTGATTGCCAAAGTGGCAGGACCGCTACTATTGCGCGTCACGTGAGCTTTGCTTAAATTACTTGTCATCATTGTTGTAGTTTTATTCATTTTGTATCTTATATTGTCTTTTCCCTTGTATTCTGTCTGTATATGACTGTCTTGCTGTTTCATGGAAATAAACATGACTATTACATAATGTTGCTAAAACTCAGCTTGCTTTTGTCACCTTCTTTGCTTATTGTTCACACTGTCAATGAACTAATATACTTTTGTAAGTTTTTCCAGAGTTGCACGTACATTCTTTTGTAACTTTTTCTTAGCTCATTTTACAATTTTTTTGTAAATTGTGTTTTTTAGAGATTTGTTCATTATTAGTCTAATTTTCTTAGTTTTTCATTATTTTTATTCACGAGTTAGGCCCGAGTTGAACAATACATGCATGTATGCGTGTTTTCTGCGTCAGATGAATGAGGCCGGGCCGAGAGATCTGTCAGACAGCTTCACATTAGTGTCCAGTATTGAACAGCTGACTGATGATGAACAACACTCTCTACCACCAGCAATACAACATCAGCAGCAGCAGCATAGACGTCAGTGTGAAGCATCTGACAGTGGAGAACCAGTGCAAGACTCTGAACCAGCACAGCTCTCGGCCTCAACAGATTATGTGCAAGGTGGTGACCATGCCCTTTGACTGCAGTTTTTAATGTTCTTGTGTTTGTCTTCGTTTCACAGTGACTGATGTCTGGAAAATTTGGTACACTCGGGGAATCTGACAGCCGTCAGGGGATTGACGAAAAGTTGTGAAATTTTGAGCGAAAGTTTCTCAGGGAAAACTGATCATTTGTTAATTATCTTTATGATTAGCCCCAGATGATGACAGTGTACTGGTCTAGTCCGTTAAATGCAGTTACTGTTTTGAACGTGATGACAAAGTGTTGAGTGAGATATCAGTATTGTTTTATTAGGCCTAACTTAACCCTTTTTATGTTTCTTTTGTTAGGGATGTGGCGACATTGTGTATTTGTTCATTACACATAGAATTAAAGACTAAAAGATGTTGCCCCAAGATATGTTATGAGAACCGTAAATGCATTTGCTGCACCCAGATGGACACGGCTGGGGAGTTTTCAGCGCTTTATCTGCATGCTGACGTACGTTGTAGATCTGAACGATGCGTTTGCGTCAGACGGTGAAGAATTTGCTGACGACGTCATCTTACAAGATCTGCGTCGACGTCGCGCCGGCTACCTGACACTGCTGCTGCAGCTGGACGAAGCTATTCTCACTCGCACCGGCAGCTGATGACGTTGATTCTGATGTGCACGTTCAACTCTACGATGATCATTAACAACAAGACTTGCTCAATGCTAATTACTGCCTGCGTGTAGCCACAGTATCATCCAGACAAAAACCAGCGTGACTGACCATCAATCTTGATATTGAATAAGCTTCTAGAGGCTCAAGGCACGTGTTTGTGCAAAGTGTCACCAAGCAAAAGTGCAGCAGTTAATGAGTTATAACGCTGAGGAAGATGCTGAAAACAATACTGCCATGGCTTCCACAAGCAGTATTTACTCGACTTATGCCTTGTCGCTTGAAGTGGAACATAGGCCACAGACCACTTTTCTTCATAGAGTTCTGTCCTGTTCTGTTGTCTCCGTCTTCCAATCCAGCTGTATTTGAAATCTGCTGTCTACGTTTCGTTTCTTAATCATTCAGTTAATTAAACCGGTTAATTTTTTCAGTCAAAAGTACAAAACAACTTTTTGTTTGAAGTTTCTAACAATTTCTTTTAGTTCAGGTGGTTGACATATCTGCAGAAATAATGAACACAATATACAGTAACTAGTCATTTAGCACTGCGTAGCAAAGGCACTCAAAGGTTTGACCTTGGTGCGGACACCTAGACCTTCATGATGCAAGTGTGACATCTGGCCATTATTTATAGTCTGTTACATGTTGAAATAACGCCAGAAAGAACCCCCTCCCAATTCAATCTGCTTGTGAAGTATGATTTTTTTTTGAGTTTGAAGCATTCATCCGTGTCATTAGTGCTGAAAACTTGTGTGTTCAGCAGTATTGCCGCTACGTAAGCTAGTTTCAGTGTTGGGCATGAGTTAACTCAAATGAGTTTCAACTCACGAGTTAACTCAGTTATTGTGAGTTGTGAGTTAATTCATCCCAACATGTGTGAGTTATGAGTTTGATTTCCTTCAGTATTTGTGTGAGTTGGGAGATTATTAGGTGTCTAAAATCAACTCACTGCAAGTTGGCAGTTTATGGTTAAAATTACAGATCCAGAACAAGTCAACAAATCTCTGGCCAACTACGCTCCAACAAAAGTCTAACTGGACTGAACCGGTTATTTTCGGTTATTGTTAATTTGCTGATACAGAAGTGTCTTCACATCTTACAGATCAAGATCGGTCATTAACACTGCTGCACAAATATCCTGCAGTTTAACTCACTATTACATAACGTCTCAAAAAGGGCACCTGCTTTGACAATACATCACAAAGTGTCACGCAGTAATGGGTTAATAGGGGCCTACAACACTGCCATCATCTGTTGCAGTAGAAAGAACTCTGATCGGTATAAGCGGACAGATTGAAACACTGAAATGCAACTAACTTTTAGATGAGCAAACTTTGAAAATTTTCTGTTGCTGAAAGCAAATCTGTAATATCACAGGAAATAAACCAGTGATTAGAAACAGGATAAGTTTAAGATTCTTCGAATGAATTTGGTTGATTGACTAACTGAGAAAGAAATATTTTTGTGAACCACCGAAGTGACCAAACAGTGATTGTTTGCCGACTGACCGGTTTTTATCACCTTAGGACAAGCCTTGATAACTTTATTGCTTGATTGATTGGTAACCGAAAAAAAACAAAGGAGTTTATGAGTTAATTCATTTTTAGTTGAGTTTGATTTAACTCACTATGAACTAGGCGAGTTGAGTTTTGACTCATTTGGTCTGTATGATTTGAGAGTTTGATTTAATTCATTTTGCATCCAAGTTTTCCCAACGCCGGCTAGTTTTCAAACTGAATTATGGTCTGCAGCTGGTGTTGTCTTTTCCACACTAATTAGAACTTAAAAATATACCCAACAAACACCAAGATCGCAACTATTTTGTTAGCACTTGTTTTTATTCCGAATCTGTATTTTAACATGCGCTATGCAGTCTGAAATAAATCATCAACGTTAAATACAGGTATGTATTGCAGTGTAAAAAAAGTTTTAACATCTGTGCACACTTAAAAAATTCACTCATTTACTTCACATATCAGTATTATGTAGTTCAACAGTTGTTGGCCGCACACCCTGTACTCAACTCAAATCATTACACGACACTGATGTGCAGTATAAATAGATGTCAGTAAAGACAACTAAGTAGGAACAGACCGCAAAACATTATAGGTCTACTCTACATATTAAATCAAGATACTAATTTACCGGTAATAAACTGGAATTAATAGCATCGGGATGTGTGGTAGGGTGAGTGCCTACCATACACTTGATGGTCTAATACTATACTATTGACATATACTAATACGAAGTTACTAACTCATAAGTCAGCAGCATGCCAGGGAGACGACACTGCAATATGGAAATATTTAAAGCATGAAGAAAATACTTTCACTTTACACCATTATCCACAGTGGAGATGGCACAGAGGGCAGGGGTCCGTCCTGGCTTCCTTCATTTCACACTTGGCTAACTTTGAGAACACTTCAACACTTTTGAACTGTGGTGTGGCCAAAAATTATACCACAACTCGAATCACACTACACAGGATGATACAAAAAATGAGACATTTCAGTTTCAATCCTTATGCCACATACTGGCCTACATCACGCACTTGTGGAAATTTAATGAAACATTGATGCTACTTAGGCATAAAGAACTAATTAAGGTTGCACTCCACTGCAATGAGAGGCCGAACGTTGTTGAAACACTGACCAAGCAAACATTTGCGTATTAAAACACGCTGCACTTTTTGCACTATCCTGTATAATGCTCGTCTGAGGGCTCCAATAAACACTGCATTCAGAATTCATAATATCTACCTCAGTTAAGTCATGGGGTGGTTAGGGTTGCTGCCCCCTAGAGTCTGGAGACATCAGTCTGATACAATCTTGGCCACTCCACTCACAAAAAAACTGAAGCTGAATTGTGCACTGCAACAACAAGGAACAAGCTACAACTAACACAAAGTTCAAGCGATAAGTTGCAATATCTTAACAGCAGAACAGTTGATGCAGTTTTTATAATTGAAGCACTGATTTACTAACAAAGTAGCAACACCTATCATAATAACGATCAGTTCTCTGCAGGCGACATAATGCATAGGACTCTACGCTGACATTATGCTGCTCAGTGCTGACTGTATGATAGCGGTATACAGGATGATCCAATAGAGTAAGCCGTCAAGTTTACAGTTGCAGTGAATACTAGCCAGTTTCCTCACAAAATTCTTTTGCTGGATATTCAAGGGAAATTCTCAACAGAACATTCATTCAGTACCACACGTCGTATGGTTTAAAGACTACATTCTGGGAATGATATTAAGTATCAAATATTCAAAACCTTACAATTATCACATAACACAGTAGTGTAGCAAAAGCATTTAAGATCTGGTGGGACTGTATTTATAACAAATTGTACAGTTTATGGCAAGATAACTGGAAATCATTTCGAAAATTGGTCCGACGAAGTTATAACAAAACTTGTCAGTTCACTTTTCTGGGCCACCCTGTATAACACAGCCCTCATAATGGCGTAACTTTGCTGATTATATTAGGACTATTACATTGTATTCTTAAGCCACACCAATCATTTGCTCGCTAAGTTAAGTTAGAAACTGTTTCTAACTTTTTAGCACAACAGCGAAGTAGGCCATTAGCTGAATGGATCTCATCACGGCAGATCGAGACGCAGAATTCTTCCCTGGTTCCACTCGGTGACGTACAGACGTCCGCGCTGCTGATCCAGATGAAGTCCATATGGCCAGGCGAGTCCCTGGTTGACATTCACCTCCAGCTTGTGTGGATCCATCAGGTCTTCTTCAGCCACGATGATCCTGTTCAAATCCAAATCCAATCCAATCCATGATAAATTTGTAGAGCGCATCAATGCAGTCTCTAATGCACTACAATAGTGTTTGTAAGCCACTGTCTGCAAAATAACACGTGAAAGCAGCTACTGCTTTCAGCGCGTCTTAGCTATCGCAATTCTGTCCATCTGTCTGTCTGTCACACGGGTGGATCAGTCAAAAGCAGTGCAAGCTAGAATCACCAAATCTTCACCGTCCGCTGCCTGGAAGACTCTAGTTTCAGTAACCTTAAAGCTTTTCCATAAATTCGAAGGGGGTCTTCCCGAATAAGGGCGCTAAATAAGTTGCTGTATCTCAGTAACGGTGCGAGATAGGGCCTAGGTTACTATTAATCACTAACAGGACGTCGTACACTGGCTCTTGATTGAAGCCAAATTCAATGACCTTGAATGCCAAAATAGGGGGTTTTATGGATTTTTTGGCGATTTTGGGCTGCGACACAAGTCTATATCATTCACTAGGTGGCGCCACGCAACTATCGTCATGCGATCCAGATAGAGAATTTAGTATCTGTATATTAACTTAGCATGAACACCCCAATTTCAGCTAAACTACTGAACCGGAACTGCTACAGGCTTTCGCCCATCTCGTGAGCATTAGCTGAAATTTCTTGTTTTAACTGCTATCTAAAAGTATCAAAAGAAATGTCTGGTGACTTCATGTAGTCAGGTAGAGCATTCCAGCAGACTGGACCAGCAACACTGAAGGCACGATTGCCATAGGTTGACAGTCTGTAGTGTGGTATGACTAGGTTGACTGTTGTGGAGGACTGAAGTCTTGCTGTTACGTTCAAAACAAAATCTTTTATAATCGCAGAGTCGGTATGGAATAAAAATGCACAGGTGTCAAGAATACAGAGTTTGAATTGCCGGAGGGTTGGGGGTTGAACCCCCAACTGTTTTCTTAACTCCCCTAACACACTGTCAAATTACGATCTGGGTGGTCAGCTATATACTATATACATAGGATTTACATCGTAATTTTGGTCGGGCTCCGACAGTCGAAAAGTTCAACCCCCAGCTAATTTTTCCAAATTCAAACACTGCAAGTATATAATGTTCTCCCAGTCACGAAGTAAGTAAGTAGGCCAAAAGTAGCCTAAGTAAAACGTAAAACTTGAACGGCGCATAAGGTGAAAAACCTCCAATGTGCAAACAGAGGTTGGCCTGTGATCATTTGTGACAATTTTATCTTCTATGATCTATCACTGATATAACTGACGTCGTAATGCATCTCTTCTTAATAGGCTTATTGTCTAGTCAGGCGATCACCTATGGCCGCTAGTCGTGAGTGACCACGTCCACTGCAGCGACGTGTACCGTGTAATAATAGTGTTTAAGACCTGGCTTGATTTATGCCGCTACAAAATGACACTATTATGGCCTCTACAAGACGTAATCAATAGATCACATCTAAGCATTACAATGTAAGCCTACAATGTACAAGTGTGCAGTGCTAGCATAATACAGAACACGCACCTGTTGTTGCACTGGTCAGCGACGAGGACGCGTCCCAGTGCACGATCAACGACGATGCTTCGCGGGTACTGCAACTGCACGTCCGCCACCTGCAGCGTACGAACAGTAGACACACTGAGCATCTAGTGATTAGTGTTAAGATGACGTAAGGTAAGACTTAATGAAATGCAACCACTGAACCACACGATCAACGAAACACAATAGGCCTAAACACAAGGTCACGAACATACACAGCCACTTAGTTTCATAAATAAACGCAAACATAAAAAGTAGGAACACATAAATTTTTTACGAACACAACAACAGGCCTTACGGTACAAAGTCTCGCCCATAATGAGTAGCTTTTTGCAGAACTTTTTAACCGGCCACCACACTTCTATTTGATTTTTAAGTGTTTTCTCCAGTGCTTTGGCTCCCATATGACCATCTGGCTTGTAGCTTAAACCTTGAAAGTGTCACTTCAACAAAGTCCTACTTCAATAAAAAAAATTCAAAAGTTTGCTTTAGGGGCCTGACCTAACCCGGAATAACTTGGGGAAAAGTAAGCTAGCTAAACAAAAAAAACACAGAAGCAGTAGGAGTAGTACTACTTGGAAAAGACTAAAACAAGCCAGTGTTCATACCTGTCTGCAGCTGTGAAGTAGTTGAGCGTCATCAGTTGAGATGACAGTGAGACAATGAGTTGATCCCTCATGACTGACAACCAGCTCATCACAGCTCAGCGGCACCGCATGCCACACCAGCCTTGCCTCGGCCGACAACTCAATCTGCCGCATCAGAATCCCGTCCGGACTCCACTCCTGGATCAGCCCCGCTCCGTGACAGGCCACCAGAACGCTGGGTGGTTGAGCGTTGCCGGCCAGGGTCAGCGAGAGACCGGCCGGCTGATTGGCCACGCTCCACGAGACCGAATCATCGTCGTCGTCGTCATCATCATCCGCAGCAGCATCCACATCCTCATCCTCATGGTCGCTAGGGTACAGAGGCAGGGCATGCATCAGGTCGTTGTCCCAGTCAGAGACATACAGACGCTCAGCATACGCGCACGCCGCCAGCCCGTACACCTGACACCATACAATTAATCAATCAAGTTTATTCAAAAATACGCCAGCACATATACTGGTTATCACAGGCTGAACGGTAGTTCAAGCCCTGTGTTAACGGCGACTTCTCTTTCTTATGGGAAAGCCAAAAATTCGACCC
>Ga0209671_1001801_pt1 | contig 18636 bp, 6 predicted proteins | sample WorMetHERISLAND2_2_FD_187401 | JGI IMG/M metagenome (GOLD analysis project Ga0209671, IMG submission 187401) | Marine gutless worms symbiont microbial communities from Max Planck institute for Marine Microbiology, Germany - Olavius geniculatus... | ecosystem: Host-associated > Annelida >...
CGCAGTGTCAGATAGTTCTTGAAGTGACGGTGGCAGACTGTTCCACGCAGCTGGTGCAGCGTAGGAAAACGCTCGTTGTCCGAACTTTAGTCGTGTGCAACTTTGTTACAGAAGGACTGCGAACATATTAGCACAAAAACAAAAGAGTTGTGTGTTGTTTTGAATTTGTTTTGTGTGTAAATGCATAAGAAACTAGAAATTTGGGGCAGAGTCCAACTTGAGTCTGCCTAGCGCCGTGAGTTCGATTGGGGGAAAAATTTAGGGGGTTGAAATTCAACACGTGGTTAATACACCATTGCAAGATCCCGACCCCACTCACTGCTGCTGAATGAATTATAAGCATCTGAGTGTATCTGTTTCTATTGAGTAGTTTAATGTCACTGACTGATGTCTTTGTTTCTGTTATCTTATGTATTTAATGATAACTTTATTGATAACTTATATTTTTTGAATTTGTATTTATAAGGCCTATCATATACCGTTTGTGTGCATTATCTGTCATTTACGTGGTCCATGTCTTTAGGTGCCTCGGAGAATTCTTGAAAAGTCGTAAGAGCAAAATTAGAACAAGAATTGCTTACTGTTCATTATGCGGCCATTATAATAGGCCACATTACAGATCTTGCTCGTCAGTTTGTCTGTTGGTGCGAGCGTCTGTCTGTCCCTTGCTGGCTCCTACCGTAAAAACAAAATGGATAAAAAAACCACAAACAGTGTGAATGTTTCCCTTGGCAAGTTGGCAGGAGTAGCAGGCGTGAAGATTTTTACTTCAAACAGATCAAGTACACCGTACGTCAAAAAACTCCAGAAAAATGCCGTCAATCTTGCATAACGGTAAACTCACCTGGCATAAGCGCAACTGCTTCTGAGGTTTGTGATAGATTATATAAAGCCGTGTTTACGCCAAGTGTGAAGATAAGTGAGCAAATAGCTAGGTGGACGGCTATAATATGTCAGCGCTGAGCCGACGTAATTTTTTTCTAGTTTTATGTAAGCTGTGTGTATGTGTAGGTGAGGGTGTGTGTGTGTGTGTTTATTATAACGTTTATTTATGTTTATATTTATTTCTGCACCAGTTTGTATATATAATATTTATTATAATTTATGCTCATCCGTGTCTTGTGCTCGCAACAATAATTATGTCTTGATTAAACGTGTTGCTCATTTGTGAAAAGTCAGTAAGAGGTTATCGGGATATTTCGTCCCTTTGACGTTTCACCCTCAGCACGTTCTGCCCTTAGCCTGAACGTTTCGCGCACAAAAAAATTGCGGACGACGACGAAGACGAACGGACAGAGAGTATGGACTATCATTTCTATGGACAGATGCACCAGTGGCAGATTCAAAGGAAACCCGTCCATAGACCCCTCTTTCCAGTCACATGTAGTGGCCAATGCCTTTACTTTTCTCTTTGAACCAGCATGTGAACGTGATAAAAATAATTTAAAAACGTTGAGTGATTGCCAAAAAGCTTTTAGCTTCATGGGATTCACTTCCCTCCCCTGACTAGGAGCTATTCCCCTGGAGCCCGCTGGGGACTAAGCAGCAGAACCCCATTACAGGTTCGCGTTTGCCATGCGACAGCTTCTGGATCCCCATGGCAGTACGGACGTAGTAAACGACAGAGAGGACGATAGAGAAGATGAAAGGACGATGTCTTCGCCGTAGTGAGGGAGCAAACGAGAGCAAGAAATGCCTTTGAATAGGCTCATAGGTTTAAACAGTTAACTTAATAAGTCACGTAATTTCACTGACACCTGGTGGACAGTCGTTCCGAAGTAGGCAGCAGCGGTTGCCGAAACGTCAACAATAAAAGAAAAAGGTTGTAAGTCGATGAAATTACGTGTCTTATTATGAGAGCAAGAAATGCTTACTTTTATTTAAAGCCAATTACATACGCCGGAGGAGGCAAGGTTAGGCCTATGTGAGTGTAGGTGTCAGACTGTCGATGTCCCGTCCGTTTGCCTCACGGATAACGCAAGAAGTTACGAATGGATTTTGATGACATTATGTGTACGGTTGGAGAGTGAACCAATAATCATTCAGGGTAATGTTAGTGGCGATCCGTCTTAGAATATGTATCCGAAGGTTGTGATTCCGGATTCTGAATGATCATACAAGCACAGTGCCGGATCCGTTGTGTTCGCCAGGTGGCACCCCTGTTCTCGGCGAAGGTTTGTGCTGTCCCAGCGCTCTGATCTTTATAATGTCCTCTGTGAGCGGAGGTAAGAAAGCCGGAGACAAAGTGATAATCCAGGAAGAACCTTCTATACAACATTATCTCTGTCGCATCGATTTCTAAAAGTAATTTGAGCAAAGCTCACGAGACGTGTGACAGCTTATAGCAGTTCCTGTTCGCAGGTTGTCTTGGTCTGTCTCCATCCATTTCGTCGCAGTTCACTCTTGAAGTGTGCACTGCAGCTGAAAATCGAGAAAAATCACTAAAATTCCCAATTTTGGGGGTTCAAGACCGCATATGTATATAAACCTTTATTCGTCAACTTGTGACACCAAGACAGACAAAGGACAGAAAATACAACAACACAAACAGAGCAATTAGAGATAAAATAGAAAGAAAACACACAATGTCATGTACAAGGTAGTCTAACTAATGTATAAATGTCAGGAACTCAAGCACAGCATTATCACTGAGTGTTAGTCCATTCAGAAACTTAAATCTTTTAGACAGCAATAAGTCACCGAACTGAACCTTTGCTGTAAAGTCACTGACCAGTTTCACGTCAGAACCAGTAACATGGAAAATATGTGACATAGCACAGAGCCAAGTATGCTCAATACTGCGCAACTGAGTGACTGATAAATCAAAACATTCTGTGCAGTATAACAAATATGGCGTATAAAAATTGTGCTATTTTTGGCCACGCTGTAGGCCTATATGTAGACCTATATACCGGTAGCTAACGTTGTGCCTAACGTATTCCTAGCATCAAACAAACACGGAAAACACTCAGCTCTTCGGTCAGCCGCATGTGGGTTGATGCGGGTATTCAGATCACATTCTGTCAAAATTGCTCATCGCCAAACTGAAATGGATGGCATAACGTAGTTTAGTGGGCATCGTGTAACTAACGACGTATAGCTGGCCCACCGGAGCGTTTCACGTAATACGGTTATCTGTCGTCAACGGACGTCGCCCGCCGAAATGACGCAGACAGCTTCATTTCCCTTGATGTTTGTCCAGTCCTCTGATTGTCACTGCTACTTGATGGAGTGTCAGAGCCAGCGAAGAGCCTTCCGTACCCTCCGGTCGGGGGGGCCTCACATATGATCAGGGGCCTCATGCCACGTAAAAAAATCTAGTTTTTTTACATATATTCAAAATATAAAATAACTAAGTAAACATGAGGAAAGTTTGCCCAAAATGGACAAGTTTCATTAATGTACAGTAATCTGCGACGTACGAGTACTGCGGCCTATTAAACTTCATTTTTTCAGAAACAACATAAATTGTGTCTGACTTTTTGCATTTCCAAATTTTAGAAAAGTGGGCAAATTTGCGGCTTCCATTGAACGTTCAAAAGCCAAAAAATGTTTCGACTTCATGGGGCTTCGTCCCAGATCTCCGCAGCGTGGGTAAAATAACGATCAGTCATTCAAAATTAATTGCAAAGGAAGCAAATGTAGGCTACACATTTACAACAGTAAAACATCATCTATTTCTTTACGGGCAGTTCATATTTGGACATCAAATTTAGACCGCAAAAGTGACGTCACGGCGCAAGAGATGACGTCAATATGGGAGCACCGGTTGATGAATGACGATGACTTTTTTCTTTGTCTGATGTCATTTGCAGCAGAAATTGGTTAGGTCCTAAATCACTTTTTAAAGACTGATAGCGGACAACAAACATTATTAGGAGCCTCCTGACGCGGGAAGGATTTTACTGTTCTGCTTCAGGCGACAACAAGCAAGTGCGTAGGCTAATCAGACCTTCTTACTAGTATCGATATGCGACGGTGGCTAATCTGCAGAGAAAAAGCAATATCCGCGCCATATTTTCCGGCTACTTACAGGTCAGAAATTAGCGTAGTGGTAAACAGTGGTCACCGTCGTCAACACGACACACTGCGCACTACTGGCAAGATTTCTAGGCCTACTGGTTAACTGCAGAGGCAACTCGTTCTAGCGGCGGGCAAGCATAGTCGAAGTAGGCTCGTCGATCGTCGCAAAAAGTACGTCGATTCGATGCGCGGTCGCTACCGGTCGTGCAACTGCGACTAATGACATCGTTAACCGCGGCGACATTTCGCTGTATCAAGAGATAGACGTGGTCTCCGTGCGCTCGTTGTGCACGATCGTTCCCACTTCACAGTGACTGCAGGCGTGCGGCTTTACAACCGTTATCGGCTATACCAACAACAGTATCAGTAGCAGAAGAAACTTCCCCATCAGTGTACTATAAAGATTTTTGTTATTCACAGATCTTTGATGGCGCCAGTAGGCCTACTTATAGCTGATGACCGAAGGACCTTGACGCGATTTTTTTGTGTAACCATCGTTCATCACTGACTACTGCCGTTGTTTTGTTGTTTCTGTAGCTTACCTTTCTTCGTATTTCGTTTTCATCATCTTTTATCACAGTGCAGCACGGTAGTGCTGGACACTATTGTAAGGGCGATGAACGTTAAGTATAGGAAATGGCGTTTGGGGGGAGTCCTGTAACTTCGAAACCCCTTAACCGATTTTAATGTAACTTGGCGTCAGTGATCATATCGACCACCCGATCCCACATACCAAATTTGGTTACAATCGGTTCAAAGGGGACGTGGCTGCGCATGCGCGAAATTCGCCGTTAGGCGTTTTTTCTTTTTTTCTTTTTCTTTGCGCACAGCTACAGGTCCGCCCGTTGGACCGACCGACGCCGCTAGTGGCTCAAACGAAGTGTCCTGACGCCCGACACATTCTTTATATGTTTTCAATTAAAATTTTAAAAATTTATTCCTTTTTACGCCTCAATTTAAAAAAATGCATTACGGCCTATGAAAACTTCAAAGCGATAACTGCGCGCTGTTTTCACCTACCCCCTATTTCTGAGGTCGGGCAATCTAACGGTGTCATTTAAATTTAACCCTTAGCGACCCCTGTTGCCATAGCAGCCATTCAAAAGTTTGAAAAAATTGCATCACAGCCAGTGGAGATTTCAAAGCAGTATAACTCGGTCCCCGTAAAAGATAATTGCGCGCTGTTTGCACCTACCCCACTATTTTTGGGCCCCGGTTATTCGATAGTGTCATGAAAATTTCTCCCTGACTACCCCTGTTGCCATGGCAACCAATCGTTCTTATTCAAAGACAAAATTGGCTGCAGCACAGCATGTATTAAAACGTCTCAGACATTGTTACATCACACATAATTTTATCTTTGCAGCAACTTTTTTACCCGTCTGGGGTATTCTGAAAACAGTGAAAAAATTTATTGTCCTAAAATCAAATACCAAAAAATTTTGACAAAAGTCGACCAAAACAGCAAAAATCAGAGCAAAAACATTTGAACAGTTTACAGAGTTATGTAAGGGCGATATGAGTCAAAACTAGAAAACGGCAAAATGGTTTTGGGGCGATATTATCACGTGTTGAATTACAGACTGACCCTTACAAGACTAGCCATTCTAAATACTTGAAATAAAAATACAATGACAAAAGTCACAAGCCGAAACAATGTAGAACACCAGTCCGTGCCGACATTACGTAGTGATTGCCAATGCCCATGGTAGATAGACACGTTCAGGCATGTCTGAATTTTAGTCTATCGTTTTGTCTGCATGTGCGCGCAGTGGCGTGACGTCATAGTGACAATGACGTCAGTAGGCCAGCAGCAGATTATGCATTGCCTGTGACGTCACCAGCTGCAACGATGGCAGCATGTCAGTAACAGCAAATTACAGCTATAAAATATATAAGCTGTTACTGTTAAGAAAGTAATTAAAATATTATTATCTTAACTTTTAAATTCACTGTGCGTTAAATTACATCGAGTAAAAACTTACATACCGGATATAGACGTACGCATTCTCACAAGCGACTTTTGCAGTTTACAAAGCTATATAAGGGCGATATGAGTCAACACTCGAAAACGGCTTTTACTTTGCTTAGTTTGGCACCTATTTTGTGTCAATTAAGTAAAAGTATTTACAACGAAATTTTGCTTAGGATATACAGTAATATTTTTCAAGTATTTAGATGGTTAGTCTTGTAAGGGCCAGTCTGTAATTCAACACGCGTCAATATCGCCCCAAAACCATTTTTGCTGTTATTGAGTTTTGTTCTGAACTGTAGGGTATAATATGTATTAATAATGTATGTATATACTGTATTTATATAAGTCTACTGTACGCTTTTGCAAATTAAACACAGTAATAAACAAACGCTTTGTTTCTACAAGATTGAAAATTTAACATAAAATTTTATTCTCTTAAGCAAAAATGTTAGTAAAAATTACCTAATAGGAAATAGGCCTTATTTGCATTTAAGCTTGCGCCATGACCACTATGCAAGCATTACTATAGCCTACAGTAGGCCTACTACTTGTGTCCGTTAATAGAAGTCAACACGTATGACTCCGAGCGTTTGTTAACATAGCTAATGCCAAAGAGATAAAAAATGCAGAAAGCAGTTCGACTAATAGTCACAATCACACTCATCCTCCGGCCTAGCTTATCATAGAATCAATACGTGACGTTTGAAAAAGCAAGCGACTGCGTAATAGCTGTTGGCGGACATAATGAGAATGACTGTAAGCAAAAAAAGGTCACAGTATTAATTCGATACTCCGTCCTCTGAAGCATCTTTTATTCGAAAGCACACAGTTCGTTTTAGCGCTCCAAAATGCCGGCAGAAACGGACGTCAAAAATTAAGAGAGCTGCAGGAACCGCTAGGGGACTATGGGAAACGAATTCAGCGTGCGAAGTTGCCAAGTTAATTTATTTCGGCAGTGGACGCGTCTGGGTTGCTCAATGTTTAGAACAGCTAGTATCAAACTCCACTATGCGAACACCACCACGGACGAACGGACGAACACACACAACATGTTGCCACATCCCAACATCTCGACATGTCAAGATGTTAAGATGTGGCAAAATGTTCGTCCGTTGGCGGCGAATTGTTCTACAACAAATTGGCAACATGTTGTGCGTGTTCGTCCGTGGGTGATGTTGTGTGCGTCCGTCCGTGTAGTGGAGTTTGACACTTAGTCAACGTCAAAACTTCAACATTCGTCGCAGCGGGGTGTTATAAGTTCACGTCGTGAAATTTGACAAACTGAGACACACGACTGCCGTCGATCGCACCGAGAATTTCTGTCCCTATTGCAATTCTGCCGGTCGTCCGTTCGTCCGTCCGTCTGCAACACTCGTGACTGATGTTCAAACTGGTCGGTGATTCTTAAGTTCCATTCGTGAAAAAAAATCAAAACCGACTTCGGATTTCATATTTTCTGTCTCTACCTAATCTGACTGGCAGCAGATGTACAAAGCTGAGTGTCGTGCGGTCACAAACAAGCGACGGAGCGATTGGTCAGTTTTTGCGTGGCCGGAAGACGCCGGATCCGGTTGCGACCGTATACTGGCTGCCAGTTCACAATGACTCGCAAATTGCATTAATCACGCCACGCCACGCCACGCCGCAGCACCGGTAAAATCTACATTAGGTCGGATGCTGCTTTTAGAGACCTCTGGTCGACGTATCATGCATGCAGAAAATAACTGCTTTTATTGTTGTCTGTCAATACATGCAGTACGGTGGGCATGCACGGTCCATGTGTAGACCTAGAGAGAATTCCGTCAGACGTGACAAACACAATCAATGCTCGTCAGATTGCCCCTTCACGTATCCGTCCAATGCCCGCCATACACTTTGTATACCATCCACTAATGAAACTAATCAATCGATTTAAACCGATGTTCTCTCTGAAGATGCTTTTCGTTCGATTTCTTAGCATTTCGTTTCGTTTTTTATCCGCGTCGATAATTTGTTGTGCATTCGTGGACGAATAGTCATTCAATGTGTCGCCCAACTTGTTTATCGCGGATTATTTTCCTGTCACTGTCACCTACGTAACCGTAATAAATGTAGCTTTTTATCAAACAATTTAAAGGTTTTATTCCATTTGATGATTAAAGGTGTAAAATTTTGCTTTAAAATTTTTAGCAATTGCCAACAAAATGAAGAACTTTAGAGGATACTTTTTGCCGCAAATGTATGTAGATACATCTAAAATTATTAAATATTTTTTAAAGTATTGTAATTTTAAACATCAGATATATTAAGTTCAATTTTGCACAGTATAATCGGTTTATACATTGTATAAGCTATAAGACCTATTTGATTTAGGCCTACGAAAAAATCGCGTACGGTATTGCGTTATCAGTAGGGGCCTAATACTGTCAATTCAAACTATAGGCCTACTACCTAGCTATATCGAAACAGCACAAGCTTACAAATTCCAGAAGCTGCATCTGCACCGGCAGAAAAACAAATGTGATGTGTACAACACGCCGATATTTTAGTTATGTTCATTTTCAGATCGTGCGATCAGTTTTCGTAATTTCTGAATCTCGTATTTTAAACGCTGCGTTTCCATTCTTTTCCCAGTGATCGATTCTGTTACGGCGTCTGATATAAACATCATCGCTCGAAGCCTACCGATTTTTAAGGTCGTTCCGAGAACAGTGTGTGAAATTTGATGTACATTGCTTTTGATTTGGTCGCATCTGCGTCACTCATCAAATCGATGCCAGCGACACCGGCGACCAATAAGATTTACATCGGTGATAAGTGGACCAACTTGACCGGATTGAACGAGCGTGACCACTGCCCGATCGCTGCAGTATCTTTTACTTTGCTGCACTAACGAAATACGTAAAAATATGTTCAAAAGTTATTTCAAAACTTTAACTATAAGAACTTACATTATATGTGTCAAATACGACCTGTCGTGTATATGTCAAAAAATATACAGGGCGTGCCAAAAAATGACCAAACTTGTTTTAGTTAGAAATTCATCAAATCTCCACCAAATTTGGTAATTTGTGGCATACAGATAGCCGAGACGATAAAAATATGGAAAGTACACTCATTGTCTACTTCACCTAGTTTACGTCAACGCACTACTGTGTAAAACGCAAATGCTCCAAATTGTTACATTACGCGGTGATTATCAGTATCAAATTGCTCACTTGAGCATTATCAATTCCACAAAAGTCGCCATGAAATTTAATAATTTTGTGGTATTAAAAACATTTTACGTTAAAAACAGCAGACAACAGAATAACTGATTGACGAGCTTAAAACTAAAGATGGGAATCGAACCGAACCCGAACCGAACGAACCGAACTAGAACCTGCATTTTGAATAGAACCGAACCGAACTAGAACTTAAAAGCAAGCACTACACCTAGAACACGAACCGAACCGAACTTATGTTAATGAAGAACCCGAACCGAACCAAAACCATAAACCATAAACCGGGGTTCTAAAAAGTTCTTATAAATGTAACCATTTCTGTAATGTAGCATCAGTGCTATCCGTAGGCGTTAAGTCACACCACAATTGTCACAATCATATTTCTGACCGCAATTGGCCGGACCATGAAGAATTTTGCCATGTGTAAAGTGTGCCAGAGTATCCTTTCAGTACCTGTTGGATCTGTACAAACACTGATAAGACACAAGCAATCGTTATGTGCTGATTAATCATTGTTTATTATACTTTGGCATATTCAATGGTTAAACAACAGGGTTTTTTTTTATAAATGCGATAAATGTATACGTTTTTAGAACCCACATAGAACCGAACCAATCTAAACCGGAAACACAGCATATTAGAACCGAACTAAAACCGAATTCTTACTTTTTGTAACTGCAAAGAACCCGAACGAACCGAACTTTTATGTTTGGTAGAACTCGAACAGAACCGAACCCTAGTAGAGGGTTCTTTTCCATCTCTACTTTGAACACATTTTATCCATAACTGAGTGCTGTGCATTTTAATCAGTTGATTGTTAATGCCGCTGTCAGCCGTAACGTCACGTCAATGGCGTCATTTCAGTATATCGTTGGGGGGGTCTCAGTAATCCTTGAGGTCTAAGTTTACGTAACGTATTGTTTTTGCAGCAGTAACACTGTTTCAAATGTACAATTTACAGAAAAAAAACTAAAATCGTAAATTGTTGAAGGATCCGTAGACCCCTTCACTCCCCCCTAAATGATGCCCCTGTATCACGTCTAAGCCATTGTGTACACTTTGAGCATCAATTTTGATAATTTAGAAGTCAGTTGCTACACAAACTTATAATTCTGCTATATAAATCACATTTTAGTTTATTGTGTGCTTAATTGAGTCGTTAGAACTTTTACGGAGACAACAACTGAGCATTATGCAACAATTTGGAGCATCTGCATTTTACACGGCAATACGATGACATAAACTAGGTGAAATGAACATTAAATGTACCTTACATATTTTTATTATCTTGGTTATCAGTACGCCAAAAATTGTCAAATTTGGTAGAGATTTGACGAAGTTCTGACAAAAACAAGTAGGGTCATTTTTGGCACACCTTTGTACATACTTTGTACAAAAATGCCAAAAACGTACGTTATAGTTTCAGATTAATTTATTTGGTAACTTAAAAATTTGTAACAAAATTGTATACAAATAAACTCTGTTTTATTGTTTTGTCGCTAGGTAAATTTCGCGTTTTGCAATAAGTCTGTCATACGCAAGGTCTCAGGTAGTTCACATCTTAGCAAGACTATCGATCAGCGCATGCAAAACACGTTAGTTTGCAGGCAGCATTCTTGTTTAAGACGTGGTAGGATCTTTAATAATAGTTTGATCGCAAATTGTCCGCAGATTGTGTCAGTGAAAAAATGCAAAAGAAATCGATCAATATTTAGCAAAGATATTAACAAAAAAAGTTTGTAGCATGTTTTTTGACTACGATGAGCGGGCATAGCGATAGTATATATTCACGCACGGCACGACAAACAAAGATAATGATGATGACGACGATGTTTCAGAGACAAGAGTAAACTGGCGGCGCTTCGCCGTAGACGGCGTTTATTTGATGGCGCGCTGCATGCGGTGCTGCGGAGCGCGCACGCTCGACCGCTGGTCGTTGGATTAGGAACGATCATTCGCGCCGCGTGGACCCGCCAGAACGACCACACACAGTGCAGTACTGAGACCTGTGCTGGCAATAACGATAGCAGCTGAACGCGCGCCACTCCTGTTGTAGTTATCGTTGCAATATCGCGCGTGCAATAATTACGCTCGCTTGTCTATCGACGAACTACGCCACCGCTGCAATAATTTCAGAATAATGCGCATCGCGTTGACGTCACAATCGCTAGCGACTAGCTGTTGACCAGCCGTCCGTTCGTCGACGTGCGATGCCAGTGAACATAGCTAAACCGCTATGGTTTGGTTACAAGTAGGTTCGTCATTGAGTATGGGTTCGGGATTCCGGACGTTAATTTTTCGCCGAAGAACAGACGTCGCCCGATGATGTTGGCGCCACGGTGCTAGGTTTGATCGTAGCTGGGCGATTAGACGCTATCACGTCGACAACAAAATATTGTCGGCATTAATTGCGTCATCGCGTCACGTGACCGGGCACCTGCTGCTGCTAGCGCTGAGTCCGGGCGTCGATCGTCGGCGCGAAACAGACGTTGCCATGTCGCCGTCCCGACGACGACGCCGTCGCAAACCAAAATGACGTTATCATCGCCGGCAATTGCAATTTTCGCAGTGGTCGTCGCCGCCGCTGTCGTCATAGTCGTCGGTAAATCGTCGTACGACGGTCACTTACACAGAGCGCAACCGGCCTCTAGCCGCACGCAGATCTACGTGGCCGGGTTGATCCCTCTGACGTCGGATGACACCGACGACATTGATGGACCAGCACCCGACGTGCTGCAGGCCGTCTCTATGGCTCTCAACGACGTCAACCGCAATCGGCACATTCTTCCCTACCACGACCTTTATCTCGACTGGAAAGACACGAAGGTATGACATGCCCGGGTCGGCCAAAATGTGACACCCCTTTCAACTACGTTAATATAATGTCATATAAGCTGCAAAACATCAGATGTTTATATTGTTTCTACCAGTTGTTAATTATTATTACACAGCTTAAATGTATTTTTATTTTCGAAATCATATACACAATTTTTCCGGAACCTGAGTGTTTCTACATGCTGAATGATATTTAATTAAACTACGTTCATCGTTACTTAATCCAACCATCTTGACGCAATTGCAATTTTAACTCCACAAAAACAGAACTTGTTCACGTCGTCGGACAATGAACGATGTCATTTCATAAAAACGACACGCGAATAAACAAAAATTTCAAATTACAAACTCAAATAACAAACGGTTGTCACTTTTAGACCCACCCTGTACATGAGCGTTATGCAGATTTTTTTTAGCTTTTTATGCGCTAGTACAAATGTGGGAATCAACCTGAAAGAACTGGGAGAGACAGATACGAAAATGTTTCAATCTGTATTCACGAAATATATGCTACACCAAACGTTTAGCAGACACTGTCGCAGACTTATGACAATGAAATCACTTCACACCAGCAACAGTCAAAACATGCCACTAAAATCAAAAATGTCTATTAACGAAAATACTTTGTGGCTTATTGTGCCAAATAAAAATTGTCGTTAGACGCTTTGAACATAATTCTAGTGTTTATAGAAGACTGAATAATCAATTTTTAAGGTAATGCCTAAACAGATTTAGGCCTAACGTAAAGTAAAATAAAAAAAGTTTAGATAAAGTAAGCCTTATTTTGTTTTGTTTTTTACAGTTTAATTTTTCATAATAACAGTGAAAAATTATTAAAATTGGTATATGGTATTCAGTTATCACAATCCAAAGCGTATAGCGGTCGATTTAATTCGTTCGCGACACATGACGCTATGTAAAATAATGCGTTTGGACTAATAATGACTGATCTACTTCCGGAAGTTCCGGTTGGATTAGGGTATATAGGCCTAGTTGACACGAATTGATGCATTTACACCTTTTCGGGATAATTAATGCCCGCCGTGCACTATTTCACATGATTATTTGCAGCAGCTCCAGCAGCAGCGTTGACAATTAAAAATAATAACAGTTACACGCACGATGTTGGAAAATTTTAAATGGATTTTAGCTATGGGCCATTAGGTCCACTTCAGATTTGGTTCGATACGTGGAATTTTGCGTCGTTGTCAGATCGAATAGCACTAGTTAGTGTTTTCGGTATCGGCGGATGATTTGCGCGGAACATACGTTAGATTGGCTACAATCTAAAGTATTTGCTGTATTTTTCACTCACGCACACAATCAAGATGTGTTATGCTCGTAATCAGCGACTGATTGGTCAACAATCGTATGTTCCGCGTCGAAATGTAGGTGTACCGTGCTTTTGTCTATGTTTTAATTTTTTAGCATTATAATGTAAGCCCTACGTTTAAATGTTACGATGCGTAGGATTCACGTTTGGATTTCTAGAAGCAGTAAATACTGTTGGGCAGTGACAGCAGTCCAGGTGCACCAGAAGATTAGTGAGCAGGTGTAAAGCTTACTGTCTTGCTAATTAGAAGTAACGTAGGACAGTAAAACATGTAAGTGGCCGCTTTAACAGCTTGAAATACTGAAAATTCGTCTGTTGTAACAGTAAAAAATTACTAAAACCGGTTTTTGTTTGTCAGAGTCGCTGCAAAATTATAAGTAGTTTGGTTTTTTTGTTAGGTTGTTTTATCTATTTACCGTATTTTGCTTGTGACGCTGAACGGTAGTGACTAGTGGAAGCGAGCCGGTGGAACGTCGGAGATAGGCGCTGTATATACAGTCCCCGGGGAAACATTGCGCAAATTGTGTTAAGCGTATCGACGAAAACTGTATACATGGCGTTTCCGGTCAAGCGCACACGCTAATGCGCTTCCGGTGTTTATGCAGATGGCAGAACTGAGCAATGTCACATGCGCCGTGACCACTACTCCGTGAAATATGCGCGTTACGCGTCACGACGACTACACGACGGTCGTCATTGTGTCGTAAAGCGTCGTTTCCATGCAACGCAACGCACGCGACAGACGCAACGACCGCTTCTGTCTTTACGTTTTGGCTGTGCGTCGAGCTGCGTCTGTTGCGTTGCGTACTTTGCGTGCTTTGCGTTGATTGCTATTCGCTGTACGAGTCACGACGACTACGCGACGGTCGTTAGTATGTCGTAAGTCGCGCTGGTCGACTGATCGAGTGAGTCTGTCTGTCCGCTGCCAATGTCGCAGTCGCTGTATCTCGTCCATATCTTGCACGCATCATCGACTGGTCCATCGTCGTTGCCGCCACTTGCTTGCGACTGTCGCCGAACAAACTATCACAAATGCGTGATGCGTTATTTGCTTCGCCGTGTGCCGCTCCGGTCGTAACCCGGGATGTCGTTAATTGCAGCGTATAATCGATTTACTGCATCTGGTTTTGCTACGATTGTATGCTAGTCGCTGGCTACAGGACCCGCACCATGCAATCCATTGGCGGATTCGAAATATTCTGCCGATGACGATCCGCATGCTAACATTCCGTAACTCTCATTTCTTTAGCGGACCTGTTTGGTGTTTAATAGTCTAGCGATAAAGAACTGTGGAGACGCCCCGGACGCAGGCAACAGCCACACAGTAGTTTGTTGTGTTCTTAAAGACTCCCACAGCTATCCCAACAAAGTAGAATTCATGCTGAATAACTCTGGCTTAATTTCTAAAGGTTCTAAATTTAATAACATCGTGGTTGAAGCCAACGAAAGATAGGAGGTCTTATCGCTTTTCGACATTCCGTCGTCGTTTGACGCTACTTCTGCAGAGAACCTCGGCGAATGTCCACAAAGTTTTATATTACCAAAAGCTACAGTCCTAGGGGTACACTTTTGTCGCTGATTGTAATGCAGTATGTTTATTCGCTTTTACGTAGTTTTAGCCGACCGTACTTAAATAAAGGTCAGGCTATTGCCATGGCTGTCGTCCGTCGTCTGTCCGTTTGTCCGTCCGTAACAGATGGTTAACGGGTAGCAGTAAGAAAAAACTTTTTACACAAATAATTAATCGAGTGTGTTAAACTCGGGCGTTCAAAATTTCAGCCATCTAGTGCAAGAAGCACATTTTTAAATTGAGCGTTAAATGTAAGAGAGTAGAAAATTCAATGAAAAACTAAGCTTATCAAGGAAACGGTGAGAGATACGGCCAAAATTACTATTAATCACTAATAGGAAGTCACAACGCTCTGTCAGACGAGATAGAAATTATTGACCTTGGATGACCTTAAAGACAGTTACGCGCTATTGTGGCTAAATGGTGCGAGATAAGGCCCGAGTTGCTATTAATCAGTAATGGAAAGTCGCACATTGGCTTTCAAATGACCTAAAAATTATCCACTTTAAGTGACCTTGAAAGTCGCTGACAACCAGTGCGGTCGGCTATTCTAGCGACAGTTAGGCTTCTTGTCTTTGAAAGCCAAGCAAAAGTATCTAGAATAAAAAGTTCAGCTGCCGCTAGGAAAACGCGTTACAGCTTATACTGTTCTTGTTGCAGTACTGACCTTCAAAGTCATCTAAGGTCGATGATTTTCATTTTATCTTAAAGAACGTATATGCCACTTCTTATTAGTGATTAATAGTAACCTTGGCTCTATCTTTCACCGTTTCCGAAATATAGTTAAGAGTTTTCCGTTCAAAAACGCACATTTTTACCCACGTTTATTTAACCCCAAATTTAAAAATGTTTTCCTTGCTTTACATTTCCCAAATTATGTTCGCAGAAAGCCTCGGCAAAGAGCTAATCATGCAAAACGTTTTCCCCCAAAACTTAACGCTTAGCCGCAATACATCTTTTACGGACGGACAGACGGACAACAGACAGACAGACGACAATCGTGCCACAGACGCTTAAAGCATAGCTATATCGCGTCAAAAACCGGCAAACTAAAAAAATTTAAATTAAAATGGCATGACAAGGTCGTTCAAGATTAATTATTTTAAAGGCGTTGGAAAGCCGCCGAAAAGGCACTTCTTCATATTGGTGCATGGTGACGTTGGCCTTGGTTTTAATGGTTTTAAGGAAATCCGACAAGGCAACCAATGTTGCTAAAAATTTTGATTTTAGTGTACTCCACTGTGATTTGACGCCGCTTGCCACGGACCCCCCAAGAATATTTGCACGAAGTTTATACCGTCTAAAAGTAGACCTTGGCTACATTTTTGTCTTGATACTATGGGTCTATCTTTTTTCGATTTCTATGGTGAGCTCCTAAATATGCATGATTTATATAGCAGAGTGCGTAATTACCGTTCAAGGTCATCCGAAATTTTTGTACAATTGACGACTTCCTATTAGTGATCAACAGCAACCCTGGCCATATCTATCACAGTTTCAGAGATATGGCGTCTTATTGGTTGAAAATCGTTGTTTTCTTATCCACTTCTGTTTAGCCTAAATTTGAGAGTGTTTCTCTTGCTTTGAATTCACTATAATTATGTTAGCAAAAAGCGCCGATATCTTGCTAATTATTCGTGTAATAAAATTTGACGTAAGCTAACTTACATGTATATGATAAACGTACATTAATGTTACGGATATACAAACGTGCAGACAACGTACAATAGCATTACCCGCCCATGTGCGTATAAAAACGATATCATGTTATTGCGGCTGTTATGGTAATAAAATACCGTTTGGCGCTAGGAAGACTGGACTAATCGTAGCAATCGCATTACCACAAGAAATGACCAGATCGCCAATATAACTTGTAATATTGTTGATTAATGTTTACAAATGTGAGCAAAGGTAAAGTCGTTTGTCAATAGGCAGGGTCACTGCATTATTAGCTTGGCCGCTACTTGCATTGCAAATTCTGATTGAAGATTTGACCCCCGCCACAAATTTCAATTATAATTAACCCACAATAGCCAAGAGTAATTTGACAATCGCCATTGTTTGCGTGTAAAACAATAAGGCATAAAGAAGGGTTTAACGCCTAACTCGACACATGTATTGTATAAGATGCCTGAGAGGCAAAGTCGCTTTGATGGTCGTATTGCGACGTTACGTCGAAAGATAATTCAATCAGTTAGTTACACGATGTTGGTGCGGCTTATAGTTCAGTATCTCTCTCTTTCTCGTGCTGGGCAGCTGCTGATAGCTTCTGCATAATTTAAACGAGTGAAGTCGAGCAAATAGTTACATACGACTGCCGGTGTCAGCGGGTTTAGGCTATTCGCTGAGTGATGAGCACACAGTCAAGCGGCTGGCGTCACTACGCGCATATAACACGGTTTATGACGTTTTGCAGACAGGTGCTGCGCAGTGTCGTGCTGTCCATTCAGTCAGACTTCTGTAATATACATGTCGATGTAGACGACAGAAAAGGTAAAGCGGCACTTCGTCATGAAGCAAAAACATAAGCCCAGCTGTCGCTAGGGAAAGCTGACTGTAACAGGCCCATAGTCAAAGATAGTAGGCTACTATTGACCGCCTATAGAAACTTGCCATCGCCCTAGTCAACAGTACCGATCTCTACGACGTACCGTTTAGCCACAGTACGAAACATTAGAGAGAAACGACAGACGACAGACAGACGGATGACAAGTCGTAGCATAAGCGATAGAGGGAGAGAGAGAGAGAGAGATACAATATATTTGGGTATTTACTTGTAGCTGGTCATAACTATAGGCTCATACGTGACACGATTGTTATCTGAACAACTATAGACTGCAAGAAATTTGAACCAAGAATTAGAATATTTTAAACTAATACACGCTCTACGTCAAACACGGTTTGTGTGCCACAGTACTGTGCACTATTTTATATTATACCTAATTGGCAATTGCGTTACGTTGCGAGAAGGGATACAGTTAATGCATACCGAGTTCCAAAAAAAACTGCACATCCGATTCACCCAAGCGCAGTTAGGCCTGCGGCAGATGTTGGAAATGCCGTCGACAAGATTCAATGCAAGCTTTAAGCTGATTAGGCGGCCCATTGATCAATGACCTCATCTAGGACGACTCTTGGAGTTGCACTGCAGTCCGTGTCGCTTTAACTCGCTGACGGCTAGTGGCTGGTGTGGTGTCGACACACGCTCTTGCACCAAACGTCGCAATGAACAGGCTTTGTGTCCGGACTATTTGGCGGTCATACGTGCAGATCAGTTAATTCTGATCATAGTTTGCGAGTCAATATAGCTACCGTCTGGCATACACAATGAGCCAGTGCGCTTTGTGCGGCCGTCATAGTAGTGGGTCTTGCTCTTCCGTCCGTCCGTCCGACCGTCTGTCTGTCTGTCCGCCCTTAACTCGAAACCCACAAGTTGAAGAAAAACGCAAATTGGCGTAAACGATTCCAAGGACAGGGGTAACCGGTGTGCCGATTTTAGCTCGAAAGGATACAAGTGAGGCGGACGGCCGTACAATTATGTCGGCATCGGGCCGACAGTTTTCTATAGTTTACATCAAAACGTCGTATTGCTGCTGCAACACTAAAATTATTGTTTTAAATTATTGTTCTTTTCTTCACCTCAGCTATTTCTACTCGTCACTATTACTATTAAGCGTCAAGTATGATTATTTAAAAA
>Ga0209671_1001802_pt1 | contig 18636 bp, 9 predicted proteins | sample WorMetHERISLAND2_2_FD_187401 | JGI IMG/M metagenome (GOLD analysis project Ga0209671, IMG submission 187401) | Marine gutless worms symbiont microbial communities from Max Planck institute for Marine Microbiology, Germany - Olavius geniculatus... | ecosystem: Host-associated > Annelida >...
CTGACAGCGAACCTCCCGGGTTTGATGTGAACTTCAGCCGAAGAAATGGAGCCAGCAGTCGCAACTCTGGGTACATGCCATCATACCCGGGACCACCCGCGATGATGTCTGGTTATCACCCCTATCATCCCTATCCGATGCCATACAGCAACCCCCACCCAGTGCAGAAAAGTCACTACTACCCACCCACTCCCCAGGCCAACGCACAGTTCTGTAACTTACCAGGGTCCGGGTTTGCACTGCCACCATCTGCCGGATACTTTCCAATGCACTATCCACCCGCCGGGATGCCTGGACCTGCTGGGTTGTATCCAGCGACTGGAGCAGCTGGATATATGCAGCCTGGTTCAGCCATGATGCCTGGGGCAGCTTCGTACAGCTTGCCAGGGCATGGAATGGTGGTTGGACCCAACGCTGGAGAAAGTCTGACGGATTTCCTTCTGAAGAATGAGTGATCAATAATGATACTGTTAGTGATGCAGTCCATAGTTCGATTTATATGTCACTAGTTCCGTTTTAATATTAACCCATCAACTCTGTTAACCATAAATAAAACATGGATTTGAGAAGCTTTTTTGGAAAACCTGTAAAACTGCTGTTTTGGAGTTCTTTTTAAAATTCTGTTTTTTTCTAAATTCTATTATTTCAAAGCCAAGCGAGCTGTGCCGAAACAAAAGTCAGCTATTTAGGAGTTTGATTTACTGTTATTGTCGTAATTGTTAGTGTATATGGAAATTGTAATGTGCCACTTGCAACTGTGACGATGTGAATGTCTTTACACTTATATTAAACAAACTGTGTGGAGATGGACACTTTTGAATGTTCCAGGAAATAACAACCTGTTAAGTATTTATTAGAATTAAACTGCACGTGATTTGAAAGCATGTGTAAGTGGCAGCATAAGTTATTACGTTGTCTTCTGTTTTACAGCCATGAAGTGAGAACTGTACATTGTTATCAATGTGAGGATTAGTGCATCGCTAGTTGTGACACAGGTATCTGTGTTGTCGTTGTCAATATCTGTGTTTGTAGATATCTATGGTGTTGTCAGTGTATCTGTGCTTCACTGTAGTCGTGTATTGTGGTTTTTCGATGATGCAATCTCAGTATCTGTTTTGTCTGTCATTGGTGTGACAACTCTTTGTGTTGTTGTCAGTATTTTATTATTTATTATTTGATATCTATGATGGTTCACAGAGTTGGAGCTGAGCTGTAATCCGTTTTAAATGCTATAGGAATCTGCCTATAGAGGGCCAGAAATTTTAGTTCACTGAAAACGTTTTTTGCTCATTTTGATGTAATCACACTAGCTGGAGTTTCGTTACTGTTTGTTTTAGGCCCAACTTTAGCTCATACAGTTTTATTTTTTGAAATGGCTAACTTTCTGGTCTTGGTTATTATGTGGCCAGAGTTAATGTTTTTTCTTTATTTTCTAGCCCGACTGCAAACACTGTTGTGATAAACAGTCGCACACAGTGTCTGACGCTCTGACCCGACCTATATTGATAGTCCGATTCGATGACCTGCCCCGTTTCCAACTCGGTGGTAGATAGTGTCGGTGACATATCTCTATAGCATAAGTTAATGCATGTGCTGACATTCATGATCTGTGGACCTGGCCATTGTTCTGAGTTGATACCAAAAAGATTGTTAAATATAGCATTTTGGTTGATACACTGTTTGTGTGCGTAATCATCGAGAGAGACACTTTGTATATATAGCTGCAGGTTTTCTCACTCTATGTGTCCATTGTCCTTTTCTTGCATGCTTTTTATAAGTTTATAATAATGATAATAAAAATGTAACACCTGCTGGTAATATTTTGTTTATTTTTAGACAGTGATTAGTTATAATGAGTTATAGCTGTGACAGTTTGTGAGTTGTCTTCTGGTTATTGTTGCATAGAGCAGAGATATAATGAAATTGTCGCTAGTGTGTGAATTCCAGACCTTTAATCTGAAAGATGATTAAAAAAAAATATTTTCCCACGTCAATTTATAATTTGAAAATAATTCTTTGCATGACAAACTGCACATTTCGAATAATAGGTCATAACAGATACCACTGCACACTTCAAACACATTACTCACTATCTTGCAAAAGGTTAACACCAGTTTTTGAGTAGTTTATAAACTTAGTAGACCTCCATGATTACTCAGCATTGGCGTTATATAGAGTGAAGTTGACCAAATGTTAACATAGAGACTTGTTCATGTTGTGATTGCATAGACTCACTCATAGTAACATAGAGATTTGTTGCCAATTATTTCAGAACGTGACGTTATAGCACGAAGCTGCTCTGTGTAAACAAACATAAGCTTGCTTGTGGTCAGATAGATGTTAGTAGTGTACAGATTGGTGCAATAAAAATTAAGGTCCTAAGTTTAATGATCATTAAAAATCCCATCACATCGCAAATGCATTGCTACACTACCTTGTGAAATATACCGATATTCACGTCTAGAATAACTGAATTGCAGTGTAACTGTAACTTTAGTATTTTGAATCTGACTGTATTTCATATATCATTTAGGATGTGATTACATATTTTTTAACAATATTGTCAAGTTTACTGCTGGTTTGGCTAGTGAAACTATCGTGAAAATCAGAAAGTTATTAGTGTATGAAAGTTAAGGGCTTAATCTTTTCTGTGGTCCACTTGGTTGGCTGTATGGTGATAGTAATGTGCGAGAGCTTCTCTGTGGAGTGTATGGTGATGTGATTATGGTGTTATCTAGTGACTGCGTGTCTGCATTCAAATATAATGTCTTACCTATCATGTACAATCTGCACCGTGTCTCTGCATTTAACACGGTAGTGCGTTGACACAAATTAGTTGAGGTGGAAAATGAGTGCACATTGCATAAATTTATCGTCTTGGCCATCTTTTTGAAAATTATTACAGCTTGTGGAAATTTGACGAGGTTGTGATGAAAACGTTTTTGTTTAATCTTTTTTGAGACACGGTGTAGAAGTGGTGTTATGCAACAGAAACGAATCGATGTTGTGACGTGCACTGTTGAATTGGTAGGATTAACATTGTCAACACACTGAGCCATTTAGGTTGCAGTTTTTAGCTGGACGCTTCCTGTAACAAATTGATGGCTGAATTGTGCTTTAGTCATACCGTGTGTTTTGTGGTCTACTTTGATTCTTTTGAAAAGAACATTGTTGCTTGTTTATTCGAAAATGGAGAATTATCATTTGGTCACTTTTCTTATTCTGATGCATAGCCAGTGCTTTCTCAGGTGGTACAAGGGTACACCATTTTTTGGTTTGTGTAGATCTACATAAATGTGCTTCTTGGGGACACGTATGCTCAGGCTATGCATTTTTACGTGCGAAAGCAGCTACTGCTTTCAGCACGTTTTAGCCGTCGCAATTCTGTCTGTCTGTCTGTCACATGGGTGGATCAGTCAAAAACGGTACAAGCTAGAATCAACAAATCTTCACCATCGGCTGCCTGGAGGACTCTAATTTTAGGAACCATAAAGCTTTTCCATAGATTCAAAGGGGGTCACCCCGAATGAAGGCGCTAAATGAGAGGGGGTGGGAAAAATTTGCTATTTTTGGCCAGTAAGTCGCTGTATCTCAATAATGGTGCGAGATAGGGCCTAGGTTATTATTAATCACTAATAGGAAGTCGTACACTGGCTCTCGATTGCCACCGAATTCAATGACCTTGGATGACCTTGAACGCTAAAATAAGGGTTTTGATGGATTTTTTCCGTGATTTTGGGCTACGAGACACATTTCAAGAGTGAATTGCGCCGAAACCAATTGAAATATACATGGACAAGCTGCATATGAAATTTTCAGCATTAAACGTAGATTTTGACAGTCCAAGTCTCGATTTTCTAGGTTCCAGGAAACCTGCGCACGAGGGCGTCAAAGAGTGGTACCCCTGTAAAAGTCGTAATTTTACCGTTGTTGGCCAGTAACTGCTATAGGCTTTCGCGCATCTCGTGAGCATTGGCTCAAATTTCTTGTTGGCATTGTTGAAGATCATTTATAGCCCTGATACGGTATACACCCCAGACCCATTTATAACAAAATTGAATTCATAAGAATGCAACATGCTGCAAGGTATATTGTTGATGCTAATAATATGAATATAGCGTAGTAATACGTTATAGCTGCTCTAGAGCCGCTTCACTGCTATTGCAGGGCAACAAGCGTGGCAATTGTAATGTAATGTACATATTGTGTAATTATAGCGTTTGTTTTTATTAGTACTGTTATATATATCATGATATTTACTCGTAGTATTATTTCATGGTGTCGTGAACGTTGTGCTATCGCGTCTCGTGTCTGTGGCAGAAAGAAATGTTTTATTCTGTATCGTGGTTGACTGTTTGACATTTGAATTTTTGTTAACAGCGTTCTTTTGTTTCTTATTTTTATAATGCACAATCAGTGAAGTTATAATCAACTAACAATCGTTCTTTTTTGAATTTTGGATTACATTCATTTACAAGGCATTGGGTCGTGTATGCAGTGGCTTTTATCTGTATACCTGGTGGCGCAGCTTGCGCTCAGTGTAAAATAGGAGCTAGGGGGAAGTTTTGATAAGGTTGTAAATTAAAATCTCCTGTCTATTTTTCACTAGGCAAACTACATCTATAACAAAACTCTCCCTAGAGGGGAAATAAGCCCATAATAGAGGGGAAAACTTTACCAGAAACTTTAGTCAGAACTTGGGTGGGAACCTGAACCCAAAACTGGGGGGGGGGAGTTGCGCTTGATTTTGATTCCGGGTTTGGGGTATGAAAGCCACTCAGTGTATGGTACATCATATTTAATTAGGACGCCATTTTATTAGACTAGCAAAGTTCCCGCCCTGCTGACAGGTCCAGTCTGTTACCGGGCAACTCAACCCTCTCGGGCTGCCCATGGGGAGGTGGTGAACAAGGTGGGAGCTCGCGTACGTAAGACCCAAGGACTCAAACGCCACGGTCGGGGTCTGCGATCGTGCAACACAGAAGTCGCCAGAGCAGTATGACAGACAGACAACTTTTACCGCTTAGATAAGTAGATTTTTATGAACTTCTTGTATTGTGTGTAATAGATAGATAGGCATTATGTAAGGTAATTGTGGCAAAAAATACGCTCAATTACACGAACATGTCTGAATATACATAGGTTTATAATTTAGTACGTGAAAAATTACTTTCATTTAGTCAACAGGTTGGATGAAGGGAGTGAGAATTTTATGATCTAAGCAATGCAATCAATATTTGGGTAATATTTGCCACGTTAATTTTTGCAAAATGATTATAAAGTACTTGTCTGCTATAGGCACCTAATAAAAGAAGTTTAAAAACATGCGATATAGATAATATAGCTATAGCAAACTTCAGCAAGCTGCAACTTCAATGCAACGTCTTGTCGATTCATCTTCTATAGAGAACTTGCTACGGATTACTGATTGATTCACATCGCGGTCCTTTCCAGAAATTAGTCGCGCCATTGGGAGTGGTTTTCATATCTATTCTATGTTATTTTTGGTGTTGATTTTTTTACTTTCAAATTCCGTATTATTTATAGTTTTTCAAATTTACATTTGTTTTTAAATGTAACGTCACAATTACTTAATGTTACTATTGGTTTAGACAGTTTTTTGCACATTGTGCGATCGGCCAGTCTTTTTATTGCTGTATCGGCGGTAAGTGACAGTGACGTTTTTTGCATGAACGATTCTTTACTTACAAAAAACTTGACGCAATAACATGATTATTTCCTCGTAAATGTTGTAGTAATGACACCTTATTACACATTTCATGAATCTTTGTCGTCAGAGGTTTCGTTTGAGTTGAAGACAAACTTTCTGGAACAGTAAGACAGACTTTTAACAACTTCAACATAACTTCGCACAAAATCAACGGTAGCACTAATTGCTCAGTCAGCTGAATCGGCCCACTGCTGCGTTCATGACGCCGATGGATTAACAGTAATTATTGAATCGGCCCGTTGCTGGTTCAGGTTTTGGTTTCTTTTTGGGTTTTAAAGTTTAGATTTATTACTTAAAACTATTGCTTATTCAGTTACATCCTTCGGCGCCGATTCAGGCCGATTCGCTTATTCAGTTTTAGATTTATTACTTAAAACTATCGCTTATTCAGTTACATCCATTGGCGTCAATTCAGGCCAATTCAGCCGATTCAGCTGATTCAGCAATTAGTGCTACCCCAAAATCAACGTAAACATTGGACTGCACTGTCACGGCAGTCGTAAACATTCGGTAGTATAACGTAACGTAACATCTAGGCTTAGACCGATACCAAAATTTACCGACACCAACTGATACCGATACTTCAGACCTGTGCAGATACCGATACCGAGTACCGATACCGATACCGGTAGTGACGTCTCAGCGGGCACGACAATAGTGGTTTCAGCTGTTACGCAGGAGCAATGAGCAGGCCTGTGTTGTGCGTGTATGTGTATTGCACAAGATACTACCGCATTTCCTCCATTCATTCGGACACTCTAATAATTCAAACAGTTGATTCTAATAATTCGATCACGTCAAGTGCAATAAACTGGAATGCTTGTACTTCCCTGCACACATGTTAGACCAATTAATGCCCACCTGGCACTGTCTCTTACACTGTGTGGTAGGAACTAAGGAGGGGGAAGACAGCCCCAGGGCATACCTAGCAAGCAGATATCCCTGCACAGGGCCCGGCCGCCTGGTGTGCTTGAATGTTAGCTGCTGCAGCAGTGCTGACCAGAGATGTGCGGATCCTAAAATTTTGAGTCCACCTCGGTCTGCAGTTTTGACCAAGGATCTGTGTCCACGTACGCAGCTGGCGAGAAATATTGGATTCGCTGTCAGTCCATGTTCGCACTGAATAGGCCTATTGTGTAGTACATAAGGCTTATAGCAGATTACAATATAACTAAATAAAATAGCAGCAGTAGCAGGTTTGGTAATGCATTTTGCTAAACAAGACAGAAATTAGACATGCTCTCCAAAATCGTATAGAGGTTATTAGAAAAAATACACTTGTCAGTTGTCACGGAACAGGATCGGCGTCAGTTCGTGTCCGCACAAAATCCTGCGAATCTGCCGTCTGCGGACTGATGCATCTATAGTCCACACATCTCTGGTGCTGACCGTACAATCGCCCCGTGGACGCCACTCTCGCTAGCCGCTGCCACAGCTGCCTTCATGTCCTCGTGCTTGATCAAAGGCCACAGTAGGTTGCTGTTGTAGTTATGTCGGATGGTCCAGGGGGAGGGAGAGAGGGCTGTAGTGGTAGGACGCGACCGCCGCGCAGCTTCAGTGTATATGGAGAGATGCAGATCTGTCGCGCCCACAATGTCTGCTTTCATTACAAAGCAATAACAGCCGTCGGGGGTATTGGCTTCAATATCGGCGATACTGATACCAAACCGATACCAGTGGTATCGGCCCGATACCGATACTGAGTAATGGTATTGGTCTAAGCCTAGTAACATCAAACATTATGTACATCAGACGTATGAAGATGACGGGAACTATTCATTACTATGGGTAGTTTGCGATCAGCTTTTCCAGTGATTGCGAACGCTAAATAACTGACAGAATACGGCACTGTGATGAACAAACCTGCAAGAGACATATTCCGCTCGTTTTTCAGTCAAATTTATCATACAACGATTAAACGAGTGAAGTTTTAGATTGAAAATTGTTAAAATCCGCCATCATTCACTGTAGCGAAGCGCAATGATATCTCATGTGCACTGAAGTAGTTCGCCACATTAGGGCTGTGCTGTTTCGAATAATTTATTACTGAAGTGCACTTTCCGAATCAAGTTGTTATGTTCTAGTGAAACAATTCATCACATTTTTATTTTCCCAGGGAGGGGGCACTGCCCCCTTCCCAGACCCCACCCCATTTTGTGGTGAAGGTCGTAATTTTGATAGCAGTTGTGCATAAATGTGCATAGGTCACTGATCCTCTAAAATTCTTTGAGCCATAGGCAAATGGTTGTATCGAGTGAAGTTCGTGGAAACAAGCATTAAATGTCATATTAGTAATTAAACTAACAGCGAAATATAATGACAAAGTGAACTGTGTTAACAATACATAAAAATGTGCACTGAATGGCATGCAAACATGCAAGTTAAGTGGAACTATTTTTTTGCACGACTACACGTAACGGTGGATCGGTTTGTTTGTTCCAGTCTTCTTCACTCTAGCCAACATCGCACTGCACCGTCATGGCAGTTTTAAACATCCAGTAATATAACGTAACGTAACATCAAACATTATGTACATCAGACACGCGGGCATCTAAAAAGCGAAAACGACCATCTTTAGATCTTCAGACTTAGGTTTAGAATTAGAGTTGATTTTAAGGTTAGGGTTAGGAATAGGGTTATGGTTAGGTTTAGGGTTTGTAGTCGCATTCAAGTGCAGTTAGAATAATTAAAATCCATTATGATGGGTGTAGAATCATTCTCGGTTGATAGACGCTTGAAGTAAACATCTGTGACATGGAGATCGCATTGCGTCCACATGTACGATTTGTTGCATAATAGTTAGAAAAGCGTGAAACGTAAATATTTCTTCATTATCAGACTTTAGACATCTTTAGCAATTGATTAACGTAAGTGAAATTGGAAATTTACGAGTAAGTAATCATGTTATTTCGCCAAAAAATTAACAATTTTCGCTATTTATAATCGTAAATCAAACTTATATATCACCGATCGAATGAACGACACTAATTGTTGTAAACTTACTTCGTTAATCTTTCGGTGACTATTTTAGGTACGTTTGTCTTTGAAATAAACAATTTTTTAGTCATTAAATCACTAATTAATCAACAACAACACACATTTAAACATCAATTTGCATAATTTTACACTTTTATAAACACATCAGTAGGGCTAGACGAAAATCACGAATTCACGGAAGCCGTGAATTTTGACGCTTGCCATGAATTTTAGCGTTTGCTGTGATTTGCCGTGAATTTTTGCACGGGTTGCACTTTTGTGTCAAAATCCGTAAAATTCGATAGTTAAACATTGAAAGTTGACCTTAATATGACCTCGTTGATCATTATGATAATCATTTGCAGCCGTTCACTTCTGCGTGTATAATTGCGTATTGTTACTAACGCTGTTCCTGAAAGTTACTAAAAACGATTAATGTTAGTCATTTTGTGAGACGGTGATACATGACTGATTGTTGAATAGGCAGAGAACAAAAATGTTTGTCAATGAGACGTTTTTTAACACTATATATGACCATGAATTGGCACCGTGAATTCGCCTGGAATTTTGCGACTTTTCAAAAAGTATGCCATGATTTTTTCACTTTTGCACTGTGATTTTCATCTAGCCCTACACATCAGTCTATTTGTAAACAAACACAAGCAGTCACGTGCGCTGAACGCAGTGTAGGGTCGGTCAGTTGTTAATGTCAATATGAATGTTTCGGGTTAAGGTTAGACATAGGGATAGGGTTAGGTTAGGGTTAGGGTCAGGCTTGGGGTTAGGGTTAGCCTTAAATTGGGGTATCCAACTTTAGTCCGGCGCCAAACTTCCCAACAAAAATACGAAAAAGAAAGCCTCTAAGTTTGAATATAGCTTGCCGAAGTTTTAGACATGCAGTATGAATCTAAACTCTATTCTTAAGCTGGATAAGCCTTGCGTACTTGAGAATCTACAGCCCATTGGATCAGCTATCTATACTTTTACATAGTACCAGGCTGTTGCGTCAAAACTTGCAGATTTTTTTGCATTTTATTATTTTTGCGTTTTATGGTTTTTCACAGTTCACATTTGGTGTGTGCTTGGCAGTTTGTTACGTTGTTATAGCAGTGCAGTGTAACTGGGATATAGATACTGTGTTGAAGATTGAGATTGGAACAAATGAGCCATTTAATAGAGATATGATGTTGCATTGTTGTTGTGAAGCTGTTAGTGTGATTGGATCAGAGTCATGGCAGATGACTGGCCAGATCGTTGGAAACATGTGGAGAAGTTACTAGAGCGCAGCGGGCCATTTGCTGAAGCTGATTTCGAACCAAGCAGTGAGGTGAAATGAGAACAATTACTGTTTATTATATGTAGACTGAACCATGGCTAAATGTGACACATTGACAAAAATTCTTCCATATGTTTGACTCCAATAACTGATATTTTTAAAGGATTATGTCATTTAAAGAAACAGAAGTGCATAGTTTTTCATAGAATCTCAGAGCTGTGAGTGCCCCCTACCTTTCAATGCAGGTCAGAGCACTCTGCCTTAACCCCACACTGACTGGCCAGTACTCAGTTTACACAGGAACTGAAGGCCGTGTTGACTTGGGTGGTTGGTTTTTTGTACCAAGATGGTTATTGACTTTTCTGTTAGTACAGTTAGTATATCATCTTTTGTATGTGATGGACTCTATTAGGTTACATGAATTGCTTGCTTATTTTGCTGCCTTTTGTGTGTGTGTATGTCTGTCTGTCTGTCTGTCTCTCTGTTCATTTGTGTCTGTTTACCTTTGTGGTGAATGAACCTTTTCACATACAAGTAGTAACCACTTGATAGCAACCAACCTGGAGTTGAATCATCGACAAAAAATTTTGATCATAAGGCTGACATTTTATCGTAATGCGACCAAAGCATATACTGATTAAATTTTGCTCAGGAATGTGCGTATGTCATGTCTGCAGCTGTTAACATTCATCAGATCAGAATGTCGTGTGTTGGTGATTGGTGCTGGAGGGCTGGGCTGTGAGCTGCTCAAGAACTTGGTGAGTCTTCACACTTCTCACATTCTTACTTGTACAGACTTATGTGTTTTTGTTCACCATCAATCCATCAGACAGTTGTTAGTAAGTAAGTAAGTAAAGTGTGAATTTGTGTAGCACATATCGTTAAATTAACATCTAATGCAGTTGTCACACTAGTACTGACTGAACGGGATAGTTTTGAAGAATTGTTTGAAACTGTCAAATATTACACACCAGATCTCCGAGTTCATCTGGCAGTGAGTTCCAGACCGTCTCACCAGTGACTGGAAAAGCCCAATGTTTTGTGATTAAAACTTTTAGTGAATAGTGTCAGGATATTGTTTAGTGTTATTTATGATTAATTACAATGCAGTTATTGTACAGTGAGTTTGCATTTTGTCATCTGGTTGTATCAAGCTATTTGGTAATAATGCATAGATGTAACTGTCAGTGTCAGATTAATTTCAGTCATTTTGGCCCTAGAAGTTTTGGCAATGTCGTTCTTACAAGTTACAATGTCGTCATTTAAAAGTCTTTTTAACATATATGTATAAGGTAGTAAAAGAGCAAGAAAGGTGGAGAATGAGAAACCATGGACAGATCAACATACAGAGAAATGCAAAGTTACAAAAGACAGAGAGTTTATTTTTTAATTTTGTACAAAAGTATTTTCTACATTTCTTAAATACAGTACCAGGCTAAATATTGTTTATTGCTTTACTTTTGCTTCTACACTTGGCATATTATATGCTGCTTCAGTGTTATGATGTTTGTTACATAACAAGTAATGGATCCAGTCCACTTTGTGACAAATTCTGTGATTAAAACTTTCAGCGAACAGTGTCTGGATATTGCGTAGTGTATTTGTGAGTTATGACTATCACTGCTGCATTTCTCAGAAGTTTATGAGAAATACTGCTTCAATAGTGATCGATTATGGAGATGTATTAAATAGGACTAGCAAAATCATGCAGTGCATTGACCATTTGTTTGAGATCTATAGTTGTGTACATTGTGTATATGTGATTATGGTTCACAGGCATTGCTTGGTTTTGCACAACTTCATGTCATTGATATGGACACCATTGATATGTCAAATCTGAACAGGCAGTTCTTGTTTAGGTGAATTCTACATATTTCATCATTTTTGATATTATATTTTTTTACTTTTAAATATTATATTCTTTAGCTCTGTTATCAGAATTAACAAATTAGTTCTTATATATATTGTGAAGGACTGAAAATCATATAGTAACTTTGAAGTCACCATCAGTCATAGACTACAGAGGACATTGTCGAACGTTTTGACTGTTTGAGAAATTAGAAGTTAATTCTCAAAATAGATCAGGAAATAGTTTATTTAGTTGCACTGTACTCTATTATTGTTTAATAATATTTAATGCATAATATTCGATGTAATATCAAATTTTCAGCATCGTTTAATTTGAAGCGGAAAGTGTAAGTGTTGTGTGATGATGCGGTGTAGGAAATCCGATGTTGGGAAACCCAAGGCTGTCGTTGCGGCAGACTTCATCAACAGGAGAGTTGCTGGATGCAATGTGACTGCGTATCATTTTGCTTTATGTTACTAGTGCCTAGTTAGTTGACTCTGTGAGTGAAATAATAATGTAATGCCGGGTGCCTAATGTCTAGTAGCAGTGTAGGATAGAGTTGTTGGCCCCAAGCCCTAAACTGTCATTGTTTGAGTTGATATGAGTTATTTTATAATCTGATACATGTTGTAGCATTTGGATAGAGAAAAACAATGATAGTTGTTACCGATAGCTTTCCACAGATAGCATTGGCTGCTGTTAATCAGTTGCACGTGAAGTGGCTAACGCTGCAGTATTGTTGTTCTCACTGTGAATGTATCGAGATTGAGTCTTTAACAGTAGCAAGTCATTATGCCAAGCTAGAAGATTTTGATGGTGACTTCTACCAATGTAAGTTCTCAGTCCATTTGAATTTGTTTCTTTCTTAGTTTTTTGAATTTTTAACATTTTTATAGAAGAACAGAACAAATTTGGTTTTAGGTGATTTATGACACGCATACAAAATAGCAGATTCTCTGTGATCAAGTCAGTGTTCTGCTTGCTTGTTACATTTTTTGTCAGTTATTGTTTTAACAGCTTGAGTGTGCTGGTGAAAAAGTTTTACATTAAGCTTATATTATAACAGTTAATTTGTTTGCTTATTTGTTACATTGTCATCATTGTCATCATCTTCCATTACTATGTGTTTGTGTGCATTCTGCCTGGAAAGGCCATTCCGAAATGACCTATACTGTGACGGGTGGGACGTTAAGCCCTACTCACTCACTCACTCATGTCACCTTGAGATTATGAGTGACATTATCATCTTTACTATCAGTTATTGGTGAAATTTGTTTTTTCAAAAACTTCTATCAGCATTCTATAAACTAACTGTCTACATTATCATTGTCATCATTATGGTAAAAGTTGCTGGATTTTTTGCTGTGTGTTTTTTGTTATTGGAAAAAGAAAAGATGCAAATCTTCAGTAATGAAAAATAACTAATTTGCTAATCGTAACTAAAACTAAAAAATAGTGAAAACTAAAACTTTTGAGTAAAACTCTTAAAAAGTTACTTAAGCTGAAATGAAAACTGAAATGGAATAACAAATGAAAAAGACACTCTGCCTATGTTTTGTCATGTGTATGTATCTGTTTGTCTGTCTGTGTAGCATTTCACATTGTTGTCTGTGGTCTGGACTCCATTCTTGCTCGCCGATGGATTAACGGCATGCTGGTAAACTTTTCTTAGCTTTTTGTGTCATATGATCTTATTCATGTCTCTGATCAGTTAGGTGGCTTACAATGTTCTGTTTAATTGCGATATTGAATAGAAAATATTTCTAAAATCTCTGGTCATTGTCTTTATATTTATGATGTTTAAATGTTGAATGTACTGTACTCGTGGAAACCTCAAAACCGATTAAGTCGAATCTTTTTTAAAAAAAACTTGGGTTTAACCACAAAAAGCCAATTAATGGGTTTGTCTTTGAAAATTTTTTTCAACCATGGCTACTGTTGCTGGATGATGATGACGATGATGATGACGACAATGATGATGTCTGAAGGTTGGTCTGCTATCCTATGATGAGGATGGTCAACTGGACATGTCAACCATTGTGCCGATGGTCGACGGCGGCACGGAAGGTTTCAAGGGCAATGCGAGGGTTGTAATCCCTGGCATTTCAGCCTGCGTCGAGTGCACCCTTGATCTTTATCCACCACAGGTTAGACTACATGTCTTGACTTTCTACATGTTTCAGCAGTTTCCCAAACTGTACTTTTGGCAATGGCCTAAAGTTATGTAATGTAATTTGGAATAATTCTGGAAAATGTGTTGCTTAAAAAACGGGCTATATGTGCAGTTGACATCTATTCATCACAGGTAGTCTGCTCTGCATGTCTGAAAAGGGGTTTCATTGTTATGTAGGATTCACACTTTTTCTTGAAAGTTTTTGAAAGTACTTGATTTTTTGGCATAAATCTAGGTCTTAAAATATTGATTAAGTTTTTGTCAGTGATGGAATTTAGGGCCAGTAAGTAAATGCACGGTTGCACATACTTTACAAAGTTTGATTGGGCACTGTATTATAAGCAGTCGTTCTTGGTTGACAGACAGTGTTTATTAACAAGTATCGTTGAATTGTTAACTTTACCTTATGAATCGGGTGAATGGTTCTTGAAGTCTGGATGCTTGGTGCTTGAACTGCCGGAAATGACAAGTTCTGGAATTTGAAAAAAATCTTGGAACCCTGCATGTGCTATGTTTTCTGGAAGGAAAAGTTCTTTGTTCAAATCTCATCTTGTTTTAACTCAGACTGTGAGTATGCAGGTATGCTGGCATATTATTTTAATGCTGCTTTTAAAGGTTTAAAGGATATAGCTTTTCATGGAAAACTTATCTCAAAGCTACGGAGTGCAGAGCATCATCTGCCATATGGGATTCACAGTACTACCTGTTGTTCGACACAAGTGAACATGGCCTGACATAACTCCAACCAGACAGACTGCTACCTGATTTACTTTCCTGGAGGAATGGAAGGCTGAGTTGGCCTTGTTGGTTATATATCGAGATGGTTTACCTGTCTGCAGACAGCCATCCACTTGATGGTATCCAGACCAGAAGTTGAACTAGTGACCTCACGATGGCAAGTCCCCTGTCTTTAACCATTACACTAGCAAGCCACCTGCTTGTGCTGCTGTTGTTTAGGTGAATTATCCACTGTGTACTATTGCTCACACACCACGACTGCCTGAGCACTGTGTGGAATATGTACGTCTGCTCATGTGGCCAAAAGACAATCCATTTGGAGGTCTGAGCGTCATGTATAATAGCGCTGCCATCAACTATGATATATTTTGGTTGATTAATAGTTGGCTAGTCAAAATGTTAACAATAGTCGAAACACTTACTATTGACCAGTGAGTGGTAAAATAGGCGACATCGGCAGCATTACTGTCTACAATTAGCTTGAATATGAACCGATTACGTGGATATTTTGACTTTTGTTGTTCGAGCTCCATACAGCTGTGGTTAGATTGTGTGTTACACATTTGTAATTGCTTTATTGTCTTAAGTGCATTGTTTTTTTTGTTTTATATTAATATGTTTTACTGTTGTAAGTACAGTAACATTAAGTGAGCAAATTAATATGAAGTTGAATTCAGTTTCATTATTTCGTTCTGTATTTGCCATATAGCCCAGCATAGCAAAGTTGCTCATATGAATAGTTAAAAATAGAAACGATGGTACTGCTGTAAGGACTCTGTAAGAAGATATAGTTGATGTTCGATATTGCAAGTTATTGTTTTTTTGCATGCTGGTGGCAAACTTTAGGTAATGTTGGCTAGTTAACTAGTTAACTAGTTGACCAATCGTCAACTAGTGAAATAGTTGATGGTGCCAGCACTAGTGTATACTGCATGTAAATGTAAAACAATGTATACTTTAAGTAAATGTGAAACAGCCGCAGCGCAGTGCAGTGCAGTGCAGTAACTAACGCAGTGAAAACACGTTGTGCCAAAAAATCCTGGTTATGATTCTGATGGAGACGAGTGAAGTGTGCTTGTGTGGCAGTTATTTTGTTATGTGTTTATTCACTTGACTTGATCTCTGGCTGCCCGGACTAGAACGCTAATGTACTTGCACATACAATTACCGTATGTTCTGGCGGTACAGAGACAGTTGCTATTGACGGCGATGATCCTCATCATTTGGACTGGATTTATCAGTGCTCATTAGAACGTGCTGACGAGTTCCGTATTACTGGTCTCACCTACCGGCTCACACAAGGTCTGTAGCAGTAGTACAAGGTTCCCACGCCTTCTGGAAAGTCCTGGAAAGTTTTGGATTTTTTTTCTTGAAAATTGCAGGACCCTGGTCCTGGAAAATCACTTTTGTCCTCGAAAGTCCTGGAAAAATATCCTTGAAAATAACGCATATTTTCATAGGCTCAAATGGAAAACAAGCAGCAATAGTATATGACCCAGTTTGTTTTGACTGTTGCTTACTTAAATACTGCGTACATCAGTTCAAAATTTTTTCTGCTCGCTTCGCTTGCTTCAGTACTTTTTTATTCGTTATATTTAAACATTCCTGGAAAATTTATGATAGGTGTCCTGGAAAGTCCTGGAAAAGGTCTGTTAGAGTGCAACTGTGAACTGTTGAAAGGGTACAGAAGAACAGCAGATAAAACAATTAGTCACTGAAAGTCAATCCATTCGATAATAGTAGCAGGAGCTACCTAGCAAATAACATTTTATCCATGTGTTAGTCAGTCAGTGCTTATGTTTAGCATTTCACTAGCAAAGCAGTAAGCTAACTTAGGAAGCTAATAAGACCAGTACATGACCTCGTCAAATCATCGCTCACTGCTATGTGGACTTAGAGTGGTTGACACTTTTTGAAAAAAATTTGCAGTAGCATAATTATTTAAACATCTCATTGCACCTCATGTGTTTTTGTTTTTATAAAAAATGCTAGTTTCCTATTTTTTTGAATCATGGTGCATTGTACCTGTGCATTTTGTCTTTGTGTTGTCCATCCGTATCACTATCTGTTTGTGGTGTGATGCAATATTTATGTTATGGGTGGTTTTTTGCCAAACTTTTAAAGACAAAGGTGATCTGATTAACTTTTGGATTCAAAGGTCAGAAGGTTATGGGTGACCAAATGTGCTAGAAAGCAGGCAGAAGCAGAGAGCTTCAATTTCTCTCGTCTGTTGTCATATGATGTCATGTTATGCTGTTGCATGGTTATTATAGCATTTGTAATAATACTAGTTATTGTCGTTATGCTATCAGGTGTTGTGAAACAAAATTTAACTTCTACCATAGCTTCAAATAGCAGCAGTAGTAGTAGTTGTTGTAGTTGCAGTGGTTAATAATAATAACACAGACAATTTCTAACATGCCGTAACATGCAAAAACCAATTACGAGGGCGAGACGTGTCTAGTCTATACTAATAGTCAACTACGGAACAGAAATGTTTTGAAAGCGGTTTTGAACGGGTTAACAGAGTCAACTGCATGAATGTCTGCTGGAAGCTGATTCCAGGTTTTGGGTCCTGCAACAGCAAACGACCGAGCAACAAAGTTCATAACAGTTGGGCTGATGACGAGGTCGTCGTGAGTGGCAGATCACAGTCTCTGTCTGCTGCCAGCTGATGCCACTGGTTGACACAGATCGACGAGATACGTTGATGCAAGTCCGTGCAACGCTTTAAATGTCAGCAGACAACTTGAACTGGACGCGCTGCTGGACTGGAAGCCAGTGAAGGCAGTCCCTCAGCACATGTCTGATGCTGTTGTCCTTGGTGCCGATGAACAACCCCGCCACTGTGTTCGGCACCGACTGTAGACGATCCAGCTGGTAGCGAGGAGCCCCGGTCAACAGACTGTTGCAGTAGTCAACTCTGATGGAGATGACGAAGCTGTTGACTACTGCTTTTGCTTCATCCGTCACCACGGCACGCACACAGCTGTTTATACCGCGCAGCTGTTGGAAGCATTGACTGACTAGCTGACTGATGTGTGTTATAGTGTGTGTGTTGTGTTATAGTAGTATCACTTGTAATAGCAGTTGTAGTATTAGTAGTTGTTGTTGTTAATGTGCTATCAGGTGTTGTGAAGCGAATAATTCCCGCCGTGGCTTCAACCAATGCCGTTGTTGCAGGTGGGTTGGGTACTCTAATCTCTAATCTAAGACACTACTGCCTTTCACTGTATCTATGCATTTCTGCCTTGTGCAGCTGTGAGTGTTACTGCATTTTCGTAGTGTTTTGCATTTTTAGTTTATTTTCTTCATGCTTACTTTGAGTTTCATTGTCAGTACTGGACGGTGCACTTGACTTCTTGGAAAGACATTTCTCACAGGGTTCTTACTAGAGCTGTTAAATAAATGCATTAATTAAAGCGTTAGTCCGTTAATAAGTTAACGCACGTTAAAAGAATTAATGCGTGTTAAAAAATTAACATATATGAGTAAATTTATTTCATTTACTAAATTCTGTGAAGCAAAAGTTCCAATATTCCGTTAAACTGCAGCTATTTGACAATCGAATGAATTTATGTAACTAAACTACTGCAAATAAACCATCACTACTGTAAGTAGATGGCAGGCTAATAGATTTCTATGCTAGCGGTGACATCAGTTATTGTTGAAAAATGTGTTTTGATTTGCTTTTTAACTTTCTATATTATACAGGTGGCACCCTCCAAACATTGACAGGGCCGGGGTGACCTCACCTACTCTTCTTTTTGATGGGTTTGGGTGCGTTAATAACGCATTAATTAATGCATTAAAAAATTAATGCAGTGCGTTAAAGCATTAAAAAAATTAACGCGTAGACAGCTCTAGTTCATAGAGGTCAGAGAAAACTGGAA
>Ga0209671_1001803_pt1 | contig 18636 bp, 11 predicted proteins | sample WorMetHERISLAND2_2_FD_187401 | JGI IMG/M metagenome (GOLD analysis project Ga0209671, IMG submission 187401) | Marine gutless worms symbiont microbial communities from Max Planck institute for Marine Microbiology, Germany - Olavius geniculatus... | ecosystem: Host-associated > Annelida >...
CTTCAGAACACCGAGAAGCTTTGATGTCGTCAGCTAGGTTCTTAGTCGGAAAGATGACAGTCAGTGTTGAGTTCCTGGACAAACTGTCGCTAAGCCAGGAATGTAGACGGATCATTGAAGAAGCAGCGACGCACGAAGACCGAGTGAAGATGCTGCTTGATGCTGTGTCACGCCAACCCGACTCTGCCTTCAGCCAGCTTCTCGACGCCCTCAGAGACACCAAACAACAACAATGCGCTTTGATACTAGGCGCTCCTCTTATTCATCTCAGAGACGAAGAATCCTTGCCTCCGCAACCAGCGGCAGTCAGGAAGGCAGCAGAGGATTCGATTAGGCACCTGATTGCGAAATTACCGCCAATAGACGACGAAACGGAAAAGGCAATAAGCAATCTATGGACGTCGCTCAGTGCAGTGAGACAAACGGCGCGTGGTAGGCCTACAGTTGCTGTGGAACAAACGCCGAGAGAGGAGACAAACGTGGTAGGACCGCAACAAACCGATCCGTGCCAAATTTGTAGCTTTGCGAATATGACAAAAGATACAAGAAACGACAGAATAACGCCGAGGACAGCTCCCGACTTGTCTCACGTTTCTTCGCAAAATAACCAACATTTCGCCGCTGAAAACTGTAAGTCGGCAAAAGTTTGCTTTGTTCAGCATTACGTGGTTTTTATTTGGCTATATATACGTTTATTCACCACTCAGGTAGTACAAATGAAATGATAGACAAATAGACAGGCACAGGCAGGCAGACATGCAGATAGACTGACAGATAAATGTTCAAGTCAATAAAGATATACATGCACATAAAATAAAATAAACTAACCAATGAAATTTAAAATAGAATAAAAGCAAATTTATCGACCTTCAAACATATACCTAAACTTAGCAAATACATCAAAAACGGAATGGACTACAATCTAAAATGTCATATTTGTTGCATAATTTTCTATACCCATTGATGTAGTGTTTCTGCTTTAAGTTTTCATTCGTCTGTGTATATGGTCAGCTAAAATCCGGAGCCTAAATTAGTGAGGTACAGTGTAGGGTTATGTCCGACTTTGGGGAAGGTTGCTTCCTGGCCCTTGCGCTGAGAGAGGATAGACGCCCTTGCAATAGCCTACGTTCATAGATAGAACAGGGTGCGGAAAACATAGTGACAAAGATGTTGTTGTTCTATAGCTGCGTGTATGATTGACATCCTACCGGGCAATGAGCGCGTCTACGGCGTGACGTCACTACACGGCAACCTGTTCGTGCTGAGAGCTGGGTGCATCGACGTCTGCATCTACACCGGCGCCGTCAGTTACTCACACTCTGACCGCATGGCTCTGCCCGGTCTGGAGGGCCACGAGTGGAACGATCTGACATCCTCCGAGCGCCACAGCTGTCTCTGCGTCGCCGACTGCGCACAACAGCGAATTCGCGTCGTGAAGTTGGAAGGTTCAGTGCGCGAGTGGCCGGTCCCCGGCTGTCCGCGCGGTATATCGGTGACGCCCAACGACGACGCTCTGCTGGTGACGTGCGACGACATCGCTGAACTGGTGGAGCTCGGCTTGGCGGGCGGTGACTGGCTGCGTCGCGTCCAGCTCTGCTCCGACATCCAGCGGCCGTTGCACGCTGTCAAACTGACCACCGGTCACTACGTGGTCAGTCACGGATGCGCTAGGGGCTTGCTCGGCCAGCATCGAGTCTGCATGGTCAACTCGGCCGGCATCGTTCTACACAGCTACGGCTCGACGTCGGGACGACTGGATCTGCCGTGTCACATGAGCGTGGACAAGGGCGACCTGGTGTTGGTGGCCGATTCCGGCAATAACCGCCTCGTGCTGCTGAGCGCCGGCTGCCTGCAGCTGCTGCAGCAGTACGTAGGATGCGTCTCTCATCCACGGCGCTTACACCTCGACCGCGACGCGCGGCGGCTGTTCGTCGCTGAACTGGGAAACCAGGTTGTCGTGGTAGACTTGAACAACGACCGCACGCCGCCATCTCACTGTCCAACCGTACGTCTGCTAGCTAAACAGTCCAGGTGCTTTCAATACAACGCTTGAAACGAAACGACGACACTGCTGACCCGCAGCCTACCCACACACGTAGATATAATATCACCATGCCTATACGTCATTGGTATCTAGCGGCCTATTTAGAGGCAGTGTAGAATTTTGCCGGAATCGGATGTTGTTTGTTAAAGTTACGCAAATGCGACGGACGACGGAATGTCAGTATTCATCAGAAACAGCTGATAGCGTCCGTGATCACACGTTATACTGTACTGCCCTAACTCTGCTGTATTTCAAATAATGCGATGTTTATTTTGGCCGCGATTTGGCCAACTGACCGAGGGTTTAAGTTAACGATACAATTATTCCCACTCATAGTGTCTGTACACGCGTCACACCGCTTGTCCGCAGGCGCGTCGAGAGGGTGGGGTAGGGGTGGAGGGTTATCTATCCCGGGCCCCGCGACGTTTGGGGCCCCGCCGTCGACCAGAAATTTATAAAGTACGCCAGAATGTACCATTTTGAAAAGAAAAATTCAAAAATTTTCTCCCCAGAGGGGCCCCGTGAAAATGTTCGGGGGCCCCGCAAGAATGTTCCCCCCGTCCCCGCTGTGGCTCTCGACGGGCCTGCTTGTCCGTCTGCATATACAAACAAAACAAAAATAGTCAATGAAGTTAGCAGACACTACTCATGACAGTAATAATAGGCTATCGCTTATTGTGTAATATTAAATTTTCACAAGCGTCATTTCGTTATAAAAGTTGTTAATTTCGCGTATTATCATGAGACTGATTACTCACAGAGTTGGTATGTCTCTCACCTGTTGGGAAACAGGTCACTTTGCCTATCATTAACATTATCACTTTTTGTTGCCTGCGTTATATTCAAAACCCGTTGGGGGACAGGTTTTTGAGTAGGCCTATAATATAAAAACAACCCCATCGAGGTCTGCCACCGTGACGTGGTGGTTGAGTTTGTGCTCCGAGGACCCAAAGGATATGTCCTCTGAAAGTCTTTCTAGAGTCAACTAAGAGCAGACCACGTGACAGAACAACTATCCTAGAGGGCATAAATGGGTTAACACCCTCTCTCTGGTTGCGAGATTTGTGTTTTCTCTTATGTCCCTTGTCTGTACGTCCGTCCGTGATGGATGTATTGTGGTTAAGCTTTAGGTCGTAGGGGAAAACTTTTGCACTAATAATTAGCAACGTGTGCGAAACTCGGGCATGTAAAATTTCAGCGATGTAATGCAAAGAAAATATTTTCGAATTGCAGGTTGTATGATAGGGGCGTAAAAATTTTAATGCAAAACTGGCCATATCTCATATCTATTTGCTGCAACTGTTGGCCGCCCGGGTCAACAGAAGTAATACAAAAACGGGGCTTCAAGTAAAAACGTAACTTTATAAATTAGGCTACTTTAATTTTCGTTTACGCCCCTGTGATTTTTCTCGTTACTTGTCACTTAATAATAATAATCATCACTAACACTGTATAAAAGGGACGGCGGAAATAATATTATGTACAAATATCGTATATGTGAGATTCTTTACAATAAAAAACTTATGTACATTAAACAAAAAAAACTAAAAGACAAAAAAGTTAACAGTAAGTCCACAGTTCACGCCGAACACGCGGTCACTCTGTCTAGACTGTCCTGGCCTGGCTGCAGCACGCTTTAGCCGTGCACCCCAGGCTAGTGTTCTCGCCGTTAAGCACAAAGTCCACTGAATCTGACATCCACTCCCACGCGGTTACGGCTGTATTTGTTGATCAGTTATTAAGTTATGTATCTTTCTTCTAAAACAGTGCAAATGCATCACGTGACAAAAATGAGTTATGTTAATAATTTGTATATGTAGTCTACAATTTAACACTAACACAGCACTGCATGCACATTTGAACTCAGAGATATTTTGTTAAACAGCAATATTTAAATTTTCATGTGCATCTACATATATGACATCATTTTAAGAAAAGGGGCCGACAAACCTGACTTATGCATTTATACGTGCAGTGCAGCGAGGAGTTTTCATGCAAAATTTTTTGCAAACTACAAATCTTGTACAGTTGTGAGCACATGCAATAACATCTCATCATCAGTTTATTAGTCACAATGAACTTTCTGAGTAAATAAGTGCTTTGACCATTATTACTTGGGTTGGCGGCGTGGCGGTAATGTGTTTCATCCGATAATGAAGTTACGCTACGCTGGGCCGGGTTAATACTGCAATGGGTGACTGCATGCGGGCAGGTAAACCATCTCGGTATGTAACCAGACGGCTAGGTCAACTCAGCCTTTTATCCCTCTGGAGTAAGTAAATCGAGTACCGGCCTATCTGGCTGGAGTTAAGGTGGGGTGCGTTCACCTGTGTCGGGTGGCAGGTAACACTGTGTGATCCCATATGGCAGGTGATGCTCCGTAGCTCTGAGATGGGCTTCCCATTAAGAGCTATATCACCACCTTTAACCTTTTAACCTTTACTTGATTTTACAGATTAACATTACATGACAAAAATCTGGTGACAACAATTAGGCTGTTATTTCATATAATAACAACTATTCTGGCTTTCTTCATAAACTGCATGTAACAAATATGTCACACCATCATTCATACTTGACCACAGCGACACACCTTCAATGCGTGAAACAAAACATATGAGTCTATTCATAGGCATCGCACATATACTAGCAGATGCACGTGACTTAGAAGCCCAGCATTCAACTTTCCAACTTCCATGACTAACCAATAAAACATTAGCCAGTAAGCAAATTCATAGTGACATAATAATTTTCAATGTAAAACTTAAAAACAACTTTTTCTTACGACACTCAATTTCAGCAGGTGTTTATCTATCACTCCAATCTCTGTTACAGGACATTATAGTCACCAAGCACTGGCAATCAGCAGTCTTATAGCAATAATAATGATCACCGTCCAGTTCAGTGATTAATGACAGTAAAATCAGCAGATGCGCTCCAGCTGTAACAGGAGACACAAAGTTTGTCCATAAGAAGATGGATGATTCAAAGAAACTAATAATAAAACCGAGGTGAGACTGCAACTGTCCACACAGTGTATCTACACTACAAGCCGATAGGTCACATATCTGCCGGCAGTTTCACTCGGCCGAACAATCTTCACTACCTGCAATGCAGACACATACTAAAATGAATTGGTAAGCATACTACATCCACATGGACTACTTATGGTGTGTCAAATAAAGTAAGAGATGGCTTGGTCGTGTAGCGGTAGCATGTTGAAACTAGTGACTTCAAGATCCCTGGTTCGATTCCAGTGTGGTGCACTGCCATGTAACAACCCTGGGCAAGTTGTTCACACACGTGCTTCCGTTCACCAAGCAGTATAATTTGGTTACGGCAATATATGGGAAAGGACTGGCCCTCCACCCATATAACTTGAGTTGTGTTTGCACTCACTGCCAGCTCAGTGCCATGAAAATGAAAATGAGCATCACTCGCATTGGTCACATAGCGGTGAGACAGTGCTGTTGACTATGAGCGATTTAACCTTTAATCTAAAATAAAGTAAGAAGCGGCCGCTCAGAACTGACAGCAAAAATGTAACAAACAATACAACAGACGAAATCTGTTGCTGCAGCAGCACCAAATGTGACACACTGAGTATTCATGTACGAGGGTCATCACAAAAGTTTCCGGCCACAACATACTGGGCAACAATATTTTCCACAAGCTATACATCAGTGAAACATACATCCTTTGCTGACTCATATGTGTCTGCTGTGAATATGACATCATTAAAATTTATGACGATGATTTGGAGCGCTAACGCAAACAGCATAAAATCAGGCTCGCTGTTGCACAACAATTTTCCAGTCTGTAGCTGGATTTGTAAAAGTGGGGCCCCGTGACATCTAATTTTGTGAAAAACCTGACAAATACGCATATGAATTTCTCATTTGCTTATGTGAATATACAATAGCTTAAATTTGTGCTAGCTGCAAATAAAAGCATTTGAGTGAATTATGGCTTCATGCAACAATGAGAGGCGTTCAAATATTTTTAGTCTCAATATTTTAAACAAAAACTGTTTATTATCTATACATCAGTAAAACGTATTTTCCTTGTCTATTGTTGTGAGCAGGTTGTGAACGTGGTCTCATTGTAATTTATGACGTCATAGAACATTAAGCTGAAACGATCTGGACTATTAGCGCGAGCAGAATTTGAATCAGACTGATTGCTGCATGAAACTTTTTCAGTCTGTAGCTGGATTTGCCAACCTGGGGCTTTGTGGCATCTGATTTTATGAAAGCCCTGACAAATATGCTTATGAATTTCTTATTTGTGTCTCTGAGTATACTATAGCCTTACCTGTGGTAGCCACAAATAAGAGCAATTCAGCCAAAATACGATGTAATGCCAATGTTTAACAGTATCAGAAATATTTTATTGAAAATTTAACTGATAATTATATCGTTTGTGTTGAAGACAGGCCAACCAAAATTTGTGACTATTTACATGTGTCCGTGATGGGCAGGGGCTGAGAGCGAGCCCCACCCCCTAGTCCTTTAATTTCAGCACTGCACTCCAGTCCAATGTCTACAGTTACCCAGCTGCCTGTTCATGATTGTGACTTAGGGCGTGTTGCACCAACGTCGTTCAACTTTGAACCCGGGTCAAATCTGAATTTGAACCTAGTTCAGCCGTAAATTGCGTTGCACCAAAGCGGTTCAAGCATTGATCTCCGTTCAATTCTGAACTGGCATCTGACCATCGATCAAATTTTGATCTCGGTTCAACTCACGGTTATGCATGCACACTAGGCAATAAACATTTTCCGTGATACTATTGCTGCAAAAAATTGTCCAATTCGAATCTTATCCAGTCCAAAAAACTTCCTCATATCAAATTATAAGAATTTTAATACAATTATACTGATGATCTCGATATGTTGGATTTCTAATCTATTTGTTTTATGTTCTCTTTGTGCTCGATAAATTAACAAATAGATAAATAAATCGCATTTTTCGGTGGTGATGTCTCGCTGCTACAGTAAAAATACGATCAAACCCTAACCACAGCAACAAAAACTTGTTCGTATCAATTTATAAGATGTTAAATTCAATTATACTTGTGATCTGGATATGTTACATTTGTGCTATATCTGTTTTCTGTGCTCTTTTTGCTGGATAAATTAATTAATGGATAAATAAAAGGCATTCTAGAGTGTCGATGCGCCGTTGCTATGCCGTACCTAAGGTAAACATATTATCGTGACAAGGGATGTAGAATAATCAACGAATATCTATTGGAACACAAAATGCATATCTTTGGAACTTTATCAATGCAACTGTTGACGCAAAAATCACGCAGTAACTTCAGGGAAACTTAAAATTCAAATAAATTACGGCCAATCTGTACTGGACTATTTCGTAAGCATTGCGTGTGACTGTGACATCATTGTAGTCGGCCCGTAGGCCAAGCATGGTTGACCAATCAGCGTCATCCATGGTATAACCACGGCCGTTCAACTGAACGGGATCAGCTGATCCGAGTTCAACTTGGTGCAATGTAATTTAGCATGAGCTTGGTTCAACTTTTGATCTAGGTTCAGCTGAACAGAGATCATGAACGACGTTGGTGCAACGCGTCCTTAGTACACTAAGACCACTCTGCATACAATAATGACCTGACCTCCAGTGACCACTATCTATTTTGAAATCTAAAATTCCATCATGGTGATGTCTGCTATCCACGATGATGAATGACTCGAACCTCTTTTGTTGATGCTAAAAATTGTTTCTATTTAATGCTCCATGACGTCATAAACTTTAATAACGTCATATTTGCAGCAGACACATATGTGTCAGTAAAGGATGATGTATAGCTTATGGAAAATATTGTTGCCCAATATGTCGAGGCCGGAAATTTTTGAGGTGACTCTCATACAGTAGAAAAAAGACTAGAGAGACAGCAAAGATTTAAAATTAAAAATATGCAGTTTGTTTCAATCACATCATTAAATGAGCAGTAGTAATAATTATGTTCTTTTACCAGCCAATTACTATGGAACTTCTCTGGGCCAGGTTCCCTAAAAAAGAAACTTATGGAACTATTAATGCAACGCTTTTACTGGCAAGTCATCTTTCCTGTTACTCACCCTACAGTGTCAAAGCACCGAGGGAGTATCAGTAGATGATTTTTGAATCACACGCAGGTAATTAGCACGATACAGCTCATATTGAGCTGATGCAGTGATTAACTAGCACAGATTATACTGTACCTGGCCACGCTTCAGCCCGAAGTAGCGGGCAACAGGATCACCCTGCTGAATTCTGGGTAACTGAGACTCCTTCAGTTTGCTGCAGTGGCCCAGTTAAGAAGACAAACACCAGCTTTGGTTGTGACAATGACATGTGTGAAAATTTGAGCCACATTATTACAGCTTACTCTTAAGCTTTATCATTTGTTTTTCACACTCAATAATTCTGTCATCACCAAGTAAAAAACTCGCAGCATATCTAAACCTCACACTGTAATTATATCTTCTGACAAGTACATCACACAACTGTGAGCGTGAGTCCTTTAAACATTATTCTCTGGTTTAAGTACACACTTTTCTGAAGACATGCTTGACTAATATAATGTATTCTGCTAGACACAACGGTAACATTGTCCACTAGAGGTGGTTATGATTCTGTCAACTATTATGCCTTCGCCAACATGTGAAAGGCACTGGCAGGAAAGAAGGCTCCCACTTTCCTCCTCCGACTCATTCAAGACCTTCACAGTTTTACAGCTGCTTGGGTGAGCGTCGGCAGGAAGATGTCAGACCCTTTCCACACTTCATCTGGCGTTCGACAGGGATGTATCCTCGCTCCCACACTTTTCTGATTTGCGATCGATTGGATAATGTCGCAGTGCTGTTCGGCACTTGGCAATGACATCGGTCGATGGAAGTTCACCGATCAAGTTTATACGGATGACGCAGCATTGTTCACATCCGATGCCGCAAAAGTGGCTCTCATGGCATTCAACTCAGCAGCTGTCACAATGGGACTGCACACTTAGTGGATAAAAACAAAAGTCCATAATCTGGGCTTTAGACCACCAGCATCTTTGGTTGATGTAGCCAATGAGCGAATCGAGCCTGGCACCAGTTTTACCTATCTCGGCAGCAACCTGGACTCCAGAGATATTGCACGCCAAAAATTTTGCGCCGCATCGGCATCGCATCAATGGTACTTGGGAGACTTGACAATGTCTGGAAACAATCTCGCTTAAGCCTACAAACAAAGCTTAGAATATAAGCATGCTGTGTCCAATCAACCCTTCTTCATGGAGCTGACACATGGACCATCCTCAAGGCTGACGACTAAAGGCTACAAGCCTTCCACATGCAGTGCCAGCACTGCATTTTAGGCATACGGTGGTCAGACTTTGCAACCAACTTGGCAGACACCGAAAAGACAGGTCTACCAGACATACATGCAGTCATCAATGACTGAAAGCTGCTTCTGTTTGGACATGTCAGATGCCTGCCAGAAGGCATTCCAGCACATGACGTACTTCAAGTGTCGGTTGAGTCATATGCCAGCATGGTACCACATCCTAATTGGCGAAGAAAGCCAGGAAGACAATCGCGATGTACCTGGTTACGTAACGTTCTGAAAGCGACACGTTTAACTGCTCGGGAGGCCTGGACAGCAGATGACGATCGGGAGAAGTGGAGAGTGCATCGGTCCACCAATCGTTCTGATGATGATGACGAACATGTGACAACTACAAGGCCAAAAAGTGAATTTTGGAGCATATTTGACCCCACCGTGACCTTGACCCTTTACCTTTTCACCCAAAAATTTTACCGTGTTCATCATTGCCCGAGAGTATGTTAACAGTGAAAGTTTGAGCCCTTGAAATTTCCCTCGTAGCAGTCACGTGGCCTGAGCTCAAATACATTAGCCTAATGCTAAATGTGCAGTGTTAACTTAGGGCATCGTTGTTAGTGGACCAAAGTTCAACAATTTTTTTGTTCAATGCGGGAAAGATTATAGTTGATAATGCCGTTTACCGCTTGCCAATATCTCCATCCGTTCCAGAGATATTTGCATTCAAAGTAAAAAAAGTTGCTGTAAATCATGACAAATTCCAGATGTCTTTCGCCCTCCCAAATTTCAAGGGGGTGATGCCACCAAGCGTTGTACCACATTATCACCCCTACCTAGCGGCAGTTAGTGGTAAAAGTTTGGTCAAATTCCATCGACAAACACCAAAGATATCTTGGTAATGATGTTTGTTTGGGTATCACGCATGCATGCACACATGAACACTCTGGAAAAATAATGCCTCCAGCCACTACATTGGCGGAGACATAAAAATGCTACCAAAGTAGCTTGCAGAATGTACTTATAGCTACAACATGTTACCATCGCAGAGATTTCTGCAGATCTCTGTCGACTGTACCACGTTGACTGTACAATGCAACACACAAGAATTTTTCACAAATTGCAGTTTGCAAATTCAGCTTAATTTTATTGCTCTGTCAAACACCGACTAATCTGATTATGCAACAACCACAATTTGCAACTTCACTACTCTATATCTCGAACATCAAATGGCAATTAACAATTAGCTATTTTAGTAGTGTAACAGCTAAAATGGCACAAAGAGCAAAAGATACTATCTTTGTAAGATGTCCTGTTTCTCATCTGGTGTAAGAACAATGTGCTCTGGAACAAGCTGCATAGCACACACATAAAAAATAACAACAAAAAACAGCGAACACTAAAAATACTACTCGATAAGTACTGCATGATTCAGCTACTGCAAAAATGCAAGACATGGAGTTTTCACAATTTGCCTGATGAAATACGAAGTTCCATGACAATTACTGTTAAGCCTAATGTCTTTAATTTAATTGAATTTTCAACAAGTTCTCTAAGCAGCAATATGTTTTCTGTTTAACGGACTTACCACAAGTAGACCTTGCGGGATTGCAGCAGCAGATCTTACACACTGTTCAACACTCAGTGCGTTATGAAATAATGTTGCTTGGCAAAATATACCCCACAAACTGTGTTCAAACTTCATACTGATGTCACAATGATGACGCCATCGCAATAAAACTCACAGCAGGTACTCAGGAATGAATTCCTTACAAAATGTATGTCTGTGCTTTTTCATACTGTAAAAATTAACAGAGTCATAACACCAACTTCAACCATAACGCTACAGTACTGAAGATATAAAAACAACAACACTGAAGCAGAAAAAATTATGCATCTTTACCTGGTGTTCTGTGATATTAACAAGCAACTCAGCTTCCAGAAACTGTTCCAAGATGTATTTTGGAGCCATGTCCACAAGCGACTGAACATGAACAAAAATATACTATACATGTCCACAAATGACAAATGCATAGTTAACAATAGTGCTGTGCGAAACCTTCGATATCTCAATAAGTATCATGAGTATTGACGTTTCGATACCAGTATCAAAAAGGTCTCGATATATCATGATATATCATGGTGCCACGATACCACCAAGTATCGTGTCGCAGGGCCCGGTAAAACTTTACCCCCCTCAATGGGCCTGTGGACTAATGTTTCATATGCACTTCCAGTATCGCGATAGTATCGTATCGCGATAGTGTCGCGATACTTGATACCCGAGATGGTATCGTTATCATCACCCCCAATTTCAGGTATCGTGCAGCACTAGTTAACAATACACCAACTAGATTGTCATTACGTTATGCCTCTGTCAACAGGTAAAAAGAAGCTAGCTAGGCCCCTATCACAGACAGTGGGTAAACATCCGCCAACTAACAATTGTTGTTAGTGGACCAAAGTTCACCAACTTTTTTTTATTCAACACGGACAGATCGCAGTTGATAACGCAGTTTACCGCTTGTCGATATCTCAATCCATTCCAGAGATATTTGTATCCAAAGTCCACACACATGCGTACACACAAACACTCCTAAAACATAATGCCTCCAGCCACTACGTTGGCGGAGGTATAAAAAATGGAGTTATCAGTTACAGTTCGCCATAATTGAACATCATTACAATGCTCGACTTACCACATTTCAAGCTGTTAAATACAAACCTTTGACACCTTTTACCTACAGTGAATGCATCCGTTTTGTAATGGGGCCATAGTACCTAATGCTGTCTATGCATCCTATATGCATTTTTATCTGAAGACAGAAAAGCTGCATAAAAATACAATGAGTAACTGGCCAGACACAGCTCTTTTTCAGCTATGCTACCTGTCACCAATTTTGAATACCTGTCATTGATTCTGTCTCACATGATGTGTGCATAATGTGAGGTAAACTTAAACTTGTAGCTGTAAAACTGTGCTACATATGACCAAATCACAATGCATTCACATAACTAAAGTAATTTAACCTGTTTGGCAGATGGTGTCATGCCTTGCTGCACCACAATAATAGCCCGTGAAATGTTTTCCTCCTGCATACGCTGGCAGTACGACTTGATTGTTTTAATACCAACCTTTGGCTCATCTGGGAAAAATACGAACATCTGATCTACACAAAAAAACATCAGCAGACACTTCACCACAGAATGCTCTTAGTGAAAATATTTTAATATCGCTTCAAGTTACACTCAGCTATCTGACATCTGTAACATTTGGCAAATCTACTGAGCTCAAACAGGCATGGTCTGACAGCCCCCATCATGACAACTGACAAGAACCATGGTGGCCAACTATCAGGTGAGACATTTTTCCTGCTGATACCAGTCACTCATGGAAAAATTAGCTTCAAACAGCTAAAAGATAGTCCACTGCCTTTAACAAGCAATCGTGAAGTTGACAGATATTCTATCAATAGTCAATACATTTAAGATCAAGCCTGATTTTAAAAAAAAACAAAATTACATGCAAATAATCAAGCAAATTTATGACATTACCTGTTGGATCATCAGTGTGAGCAACTAGGACTATAAGATTGCTTCTCTTCCTTTCACTACAATGCACAAAACAAAATAGGCAACATATGTATAAGTGGCGCATGGCAAACATGACATGTTCGACATGTACATGAACACGATGAATGTAACACCAGTAACTACACTGCTTACAATTATTTTATACCATTATGCACTGCATCACAGTATTTAATCTCTTTTGTACCTACATTTGTAAAGCTGTGGTAAGATGATATGACTATTTTTATTACATTATACTGTGATGAGCTGACATATGATGGTTGATTTTCGATGAGTTCACTGTGTGATGAGTTTACTGGCAGCCAGAGGAAGCTGTTAAGTGCTAACTGTTATTTCTAGTAAAAGTAGCACTAATAACACACAAAGTGATCACAATTCATCAAACATTTAAGACAGCCATAGTGGTTTACAAGGACTATTTTTGAGACACGGCACATATAAACCTGTTAGCTCTTACCCCGGAGAATCACCATAAAGTTCTTTAAATTGGTCTAGAGTCTGATCCAACTCCTCTTGTGTTACAAGATAGCCACGATCATGACACAGCTACAAATACGCATACCGACAGTCAATATTTACACTGAGTCAACTGTAATTCTAATGCCAAATTGAAACAAAAGTATCTAAGTAGCAATTTTTAGACTAAATCGATGTCCACACAGATGGTAAAAATTAAAAAGCAGATCAGCAGATGTGCGGTTGTTCAGCAGATCAGAAAATCCAGCAGATCAGAAAATCCAGCAGATCTTCTGCGTTATCACACATCTCACAAAACTGCAGCATCATCCAACTGCATGACTGACAATTAACATTATCGCCACAAACCGCCACCATTATCAAACTCGAAACGATCAAAAACGTCAAACCGAAACAGAATCACATGCTTATACTGTCTAGACTGACACCGCCAAGTGACCTGACATAATCACGTGACCACGCGTATAGGCCGGCGCTTGGGCTGGCGTATGCGCACAGAAAGTCACGACCCTGGTCATGATGCAGTCAGCCAACATCAGTAAATAACATCTGGCTAGCGCCAGTTTGGAAGCAGGTTTTTCACTACTTACTTTTTTCACCAACATGAACAAACTAACGTGACAGCTATAGCGACACCTAGCGAGAGTTGAGAACATAAACAACGAATGTTGATCTATATCTGTATAGAATATATAGATAAAGTCCAACAAAGTCACGTATAAATGAGACCTAATATTAATGTATGAATATCGGCATGCAATTTACAGCAACATTTCAACACCGGTAAGTCTACTGCTAGTCAGAATTTGTAACAAAACCAGCCGTTTTCATGCGGTTATAATATAGACTAGTACCCTAACACTATTCGCCAAGATGTTACCTAAAAACATGCATAAGGAAAGTCACTCTACTGATACACATTACTGTCATATATGTACACAGCCGTTTAAGGTGGCATAGTTATTCTAAACAATTACCAATTACAGCTTAATTACAGAGTTACCTGTTGCAACATCCGTAGATCCGCACATCCGCTTTTTACCCGTAGCTCACGCAGACATGCACTATAAGTACGAGTAGAGAGACCAAATAAAACAATCGCTCAATCCTAACAAACCCACCTGCATCACCGTCTTGCGCACTCTCCATAGTCGATATGTTTCAGCTTCGTCGTCCATGTAAATTAATACTTTATTGTAACAAAATTTTGTCAACAAAAAGTACCCATAAAACACAGAATATTTAATAACGAAAATACTAATTGTCCGGAAACTAAAACTGTCGGTATAAACTAGAAAACCGCAAGTAACACCATAATAAAACCGCGGATAAGCTTACTTTTTGACAAAAACACATAATTACCCGGTAATGGATACTAATTTTGCCCAATATAATAAACAGCATAACTTATTTTAGTTTTGCATTACTTCTACACTCCCTGGTTTCTTGTCGTGGTCTTGCCGGTAGCGTGAGAATGCAAGTGCTTGTTCACTATATGCGCTACCACTCAGGTAAAGTGTCGCATGTCGCTAGATTAAACTGACAGCTTGTCTATGTCTGTTAATTTTTAAATGCAAATTCTATATCGTATCGTATCGTATCGCATTCGAGCAGGCAATTTCTGAACAAGAAAGCTCAGCTCTCGCTATATGGAAGACGCGCTAGGCCTATATTTATATTTATTTATTTATTTATTTCAGCACTGACATTGACAACACCAGCAACACAAATAAAAACAACAAAATGCCAGCCAAGGATAGAAAGGCTCCAGAAGGAGCACTAACATCTTCCCTAATCAACACAAGATAACAGAAAATTAGACAAATCAGTACGATTAAGAAAAGCCTTGAACCTAACGAGAGAGGAAAAATCAACATAAGCCGGGAGTCTTATTTCAGGGGCCAACAACACGCCTAGCAAAAGAATGATAGCGTACACTATAGCCTATACGTACAGTTCTTGTTGCAGTACTGACCTTCAAGATCATCTAATCTCAATGGTTTTTACGCGCGAAAGCAGAATGCTTCGCGCGTCTTTGCCATCGTCTGGGCGTCTGTCTGTCTGTCTGTCCGTCTGTCCGTCTGTCTGTCACACTCGTGAGCTGTATCAAAACGGTGCAAGCTAGGATCACGAAATCTTCACCGTGGGCTGCCCCAAGGTCTCTAGTTTATCGTGACAAAATTTCGTGCCACTTGGTGCAGGGGTTCTCCTCGAACGAGGGCGTCGAAGAGGGGTACCCCCTAAAAAGTCGTCATTTTGCCGCTATTGGCTCGAATAATGTGAAAACAGTTGCAGATAGGTACATACATACTGCTTATCATAACAAGCACTGGTGACAGGCTTTTTGGATTCATGAATATCGATGACCTTGAACGACCTTGAACCCCTCAAAGAGAGGTTTTTAGTGAATTTTTTTGCAATTTTTGGATGCAGCGCACATTTCAACACCGAATTGCGACGAAAAGACAAAAAGTGCAAAGAGGACATTTTCAAATTCGGGGTTGAATAGACAGGAGTAGGAAAAAATGTGCGTTTACGTCGGAAAACTGGACATATCTCGGAAACGGTAAAAGATACGGCCAAGGTTACTATTAATCACTAACAGGAAGTCACATATTGGCTTTTAAATGACCTGAAAATCAGCGACCTTGGATGACCTTGAAGATTACTGACAACCAGTACGGTCGGCTATCCTAGCGACAGCTGGGCTCTTGTTATTTGTTTTATTAGATTCGACACAAGTGAAAATTTATGAACTTTTGGCATGAAAAATTTGTACAGCCATGCAGAAACTGAACGTAACCTATCGCCTCATACATTATGATGATGGCAACATGCAATAATAGGCTAGGACTGCCAGGACTGCCTACGCGATTCTTATGACCAGATCCATTGCATTCAGTGATAGTTTAATTACTATAGGCCTATACCAAATTAAAGGCTCGGCTTTTGACTGGCATACACGTGGAGTATAGGCCTAAATTTGGCTTTAGGCCCTACTATATCATCTTTTTTAAAGTTTGGAAAAACTGAGACGGTTAAAAGAAATGTCTCTTTCTGTTTAAATACATGTAGGCTAGCTAAGCAACTGATTGACGGCGCGTGGGCGTGACCTCGGGGCTGATCTTGGTGAGGTCTTGTCCGGTGACGTATTCGGTGAAGCGCAGCTGTTATTTTTATCGACGAGCTTGCAGCCTTTCAGATAGGGCCAATAAGTCTATTGGCTGTGCTGAGAACGTCATGCAGGCACGACAATGCGTCTCTGCGGGCAGAATTAACGTAGGATGGTGACTATTATTTATCGACTTATCCAACAGACCAACTGTAGATAGGCTATAGGCTAAAACTGTTCGCTTAACCGCCTGTTCTGTGTGACGGTACAGTGCGTTCAAGTGTATAGGGGACCATATCGTCTGTCACGACAGGTAATACCGGGAAACTTCAATGCGAGAATCACGAGTAACGCCGCGCTTCGACGCCCTCGTTCGAGGAGAACCCCTGCACCAAGTGGCACGAAATTTTGTCACAATAAACTAGAGACCTTGGGGCAGCCCACAGTGAAGATTTCACAGTGAAGAATCACGAGTAACGCCGCCCGGTCGAGCAGCTGACGTCGTACCGTTATGAGTTCAGCAGGGCGTCGTTTAAAGGGGGGGGGCTGGAGGAAGGCCTACGGACCCCCAAGGATTCGTGATTTTAATTTTTCCCCTATAAATCGTTGCCTACCTTTGAAAGAGTGTTACTGCTGCAAGAACAATAAGTTACGTTACGTAGACCGAGACAATCCAAAGATTACTGAGACCCCCCAATGATTTATTGAAACGACGCCACCGGAGTTCAGACAGCACGAGAGCAAAATTAATTATACGCAGAGTTGTTGATGACTCAAAATCACTGAGAAAATGCACCGGCAATCGAACAGCGTTCAATAATCATAGTAGCCTAGACCTAATGCTACCGGCCTACATGTCACGACTGACCTGGTAATGAAACTACACAAAGACACCAAAATAGATCTAGGCCATGATCGTGAAGCACTATGCCCCTATATCAACATGCGAATCTATAGGCCCTTTAGTCGTGTGACCAAATTCAAATAGGCGTAGGCTATACATATAACACAACTACGGTAGGCCTACACTGTACAAACAGATTATAGGCCTACACACGGGATTTTATACAGAGAATGGGAAGTAGCCGGTGTGGCACTATAGGACCGCCCCTTCCCTCTCCCCGATGTCTTTCTGTTCGTTAAAATAAAGCTGAAAGTGACACGTAGAATCGAGATCAAAAGTCGTTGCTGCATTTAAAATGCATAACAGAATATTTTTTTCTTTAAAGTGCTGTTAGAGCCTTCCGTATCTCAATAAACTGCTGACAACATTTGTGCATCATTTTTGTCTCACATTTAAGCACGTTTTAAAAATGAATGCAAACTAAACAGCAACGATAATGCAACTAGGCCTACACGTAACTTTAACGCTAAAGATTTCTGTATCGAGCACTTCCCAAGCATTATGATCAGACCACAGTAAGACGATGCTTTCATTTCAGTCATTTTGAGGCAACAAGTTTGCATGCGTCTACCTTAACCTTTAGTTCAATTCTTTACACGATTATTGTGTATCATTATGCTCCTCTCACGGGCAGGAAATACAATCAACAAATACAAACGTACAAACAAACAAAAATCATACACAAATGCACGATCGGAAAAAAAAACTTAGGCTAGGCCTACATGTAACTCGCACGGTAAAAACTTCACAGGTGCATAAGACATTATGATTATAGCGTAATCACTAAATCGCTGTAGCAAAACCTCCAGCTGGTGTGATTTGCACGGAAACATTAAATTCTTGCCGGTATTACGAATATCGCACATAAAGTTAGTAATAATTATGTTCTCACGTTAATTTGTATTAGAAGGTGCAATTAACCACTGAAAAAATAGTAACTCAAGATGCGGAAGTGGTAACGGGGTATTTTTAACGCTCAATAAAACTGAGTGAATTACTAAATTCGACATGCCTATTGTTAAGGCCCACACATAACACAGCGCAATGTTGCATTGAGTGAGTGCGAACAGCATAGTAAAAACAATTCAAATCGTTCACTAAGCACTGAATCCAAATCAACAGCCATTAACGGTCAATATCACAAAAAATAGTAAACCGGATAATTCCAAAAAACGTA
>Ga0209671_1001804_pt1 | contig 18632 bp, 10 predicted proteins | sample WorMetHERISLAND2_2_FD_187401 | JGI IMG/M metagenome (GOLD analysis project Ga0209671, IMG submission 187401) | Marine gutless worms symbiont microbial communities from Max Planck institute for Marine Microbiology, Germany - Olavius geniculatus... | ecosystem: Host-associated > Annelida >...
GAAAACTAGTGTTGAAGCTTCGAGCCGTCGGTGGACACTTCGAACATTCACAGTGACAATGGAATTTTGGCATCTGATCATTAGTTAACTGTGTTGTTTGACTTGTTTCAATGATGTTATTGAACTGGTGTTGTATCTTGAACATTTTTTTTCACGCTGAAAAATCGGTAAGCGGTCATGTTAAAAAATCTATAACTTCGTCATTTTTCAATGGAATCAAATTTTATTTAGCATTTAGCCGTAGAACTATTTAGTAAATAAATCTGTAAATTTTCAGATTAAAATTCCAGGCGGTTGCTGAGAAAACAGCAAAAAACTCTAGGGGGCTACTTTTTTCTGCCGCACCCTGTACATCCACACGCCCAGCTATCCACGTATCCAGTTACACATAGCTCAATCTGGCATTGAAACATCTGCACTGGGGAACCAAAAAAATGACAGAGGGAAGGGAATACATAATCAGTGCAGACCCCAAATTTTGATGTATAATAGTGTAGGGTTATCAATAATGTGTATCATCATGCAATCAACAGTAAAACACACTGTACACTCAAACGTTAGACTACAGTACAGAGATCTCTGGCAAACAGTCCTAGCTAACTGGTGGAGTGTTCACGTTGTTTTGTCACGACAAGCTCGCGCAAGTTCTCCTCTCCCTCCTTGATGCTTCGCTCTAGATACAGCTTGCTACTCTGTAACGACAAATATGATGTGAATAAAAATATTAATGGTAGTATTTAAAATACAAATACCACTCTCAGCCAGGCGTATCTGGCTTAACTACAACGTGACCTGATAGTAAAAAATATCGGTAAAAGTATAATAACCATGAAACTTGAGCCAAAAAAAGATTTCAGATAAATTATGCCACACAAGCAAAGCAAAGAACAGAAAAGTACTGACAAAATGTAAAATCTCAGGACTCAAAAGATGAGTGAACCGATTTAAATATCAACATCAACATCTCTTCTCCAAACCTCGATTGATTTAATCTTTTCTTCACAAGTCTTCATCTTTGTGCTCAAGTTTCTTTCCACAGTTGTCAGAGGCAGAAGCACAAACCTGAAAAAAATACAACATTGTGATGATTCAAAGAAACATGTGGTCCTATTATATCATTTTTTGTCCAACCGCAGTCACAAATTTCATCCAAAAGTGTGTGATACTGAAATACGAATGTATGTAGTCAATAAATCTTTATTAAAACCGTTTGGACCATGCTAGTAGTAAACTACATTATAATCATTATGAAGAAAAATTTATCAAAAAAACTTAAGACAGACTGGATGGACATGATCGAGTTCAGTAGGTGACAGAAAGGCCATCATCCATCCAGCCTGTAAAAACTGGTGCAGCAAATAGCATAGGTACTTTCACCTTAACAGCTAACACCCAGAAAAATCCCCCAAAAATCTTCGAAAAAATACAAATCATTAAAAAAGTGTCAGCCAAACATTGGCATATAACACATGTGGCTGTCCACCTACAGCCACACATATCTATCTCTGACTTTTTGAACTAAAATATTGGCACACCAGTTACTTTAGTGCCGAGGATTGTTCACACCTATTTTCATTGTTGTATGTTGTTCTTTTCAACGTATTAACTCACAGAGGATAGAGGGATAGATGGGCAAGACCTATATTAGGTCAGCCATGCAACAGAAAAAATCGGGGGCCACATTCTTGAAACTACTTAAGAAGATCTTAGAAAAATATCTTTTCTTAGAAGATACTAGTACATAGGAAAGGATGCACATTCTCAAAACCTCTTAGGAGAAGATATTAGATAGATCTTGGGACATTGTATTAGGAAATACAAAGAATGCCATCAAGAATTCAGATTTAAAAATGTCCTAGGAAATCCTAAGTGACCTAAAAAATTTAGGAAAATATTATAAAAGACAGAGGAAAATTCTTAGGTGGATTTTGAGAATGCCGCTCCTGGATACTTGCATTCTGCCAACGCCTTCGTACGTCCTGACGTCTTTGGGCAGTGAGTCTATTTCTTTCCGAACTATTTTTGAGTGAGCTATTTGTCGTTTCAGCTGTTCAATCTGGAAGTCCGCAATCTTCAGCTGCTGTGTTGTTGACACCATCTTGGCCTGCAGCTCCTGAAAAGCCTGCATTCAGAACAACCAGTCTCACTATTCTCTGACATACTAACAAAGCAACATACCAAGCCACCGCACTGCACTGGTGCCAGCGCCACCCACCAGCTGTGGTGATATAGCAGGGGTGAAAGCCAGATACAGCACTGTGAGTAGCGTCCACTTTGACACGTTGCCACTATTTGCCTGGTCCGTCTCTGCAACTGAGTTAATTGGCTGGCCAGTTGGCATTTGCTGTTCACTAACTGGACCGACCCTCAAACAGTGTCACTGACACCTAAGCGTGGTGGCAGCTAATGGGTAAGCCAGCCTGCTTACCACCGTTCGGCTGTGCAGTTTTGTGGCCGGTCTGTTGGTATGTCAGGGAACAGTGACACTGCAGAACAACACTTGTCCGTAGAAACGAATTTTCTGTCAATTAAGATGTAGCAGGCATAAGCACAGATATACTACGTGTAAGATTAGACTATGACTATCGATGGAAATAGGTGACACAAAAATAAAACACTACTTAGTTGAAGATGTCAACACGGGACGATGGTAAAAAGTGGATCGGCGGATGCGCATATCTGCAGATGTCGCAAGAGTGTTAGGGCTGGCGTTAGGGATAGGGTTAAGATTGGGGTTAGGATCAGGCCCGTTGAGAGGGTGGGGCAGCGGGGTTAGCTACCCCGGGACCCGCGACGTTTGGGGGGCCCCGCCGTCGGCCAGAAATTTAAAAAGTACGCGAGAATGTATTATTTTGAAAAGAAAAATTCATTTTCTCCCCATGAAAATGTTTGGGGGCCCCGCAAAAATGTCTCCCCTGGCCTGCTGTGGCTCTCGACAGGCCTGGTCAGGATTAGGGTTAGAAATAGGGTTAGGAGATGGTTAAACCATTAAATTACAGCTTAATCACAGCGTTACCTATTGCGACATCTGCAAATCTAGCCTAGTTCTAAGCTGCCGCAAATCCGCAAGGGCACGGGTAAAATGCAGACCTGCAGACCAACCAATGGGTAAACTGCGGGCCAAACCTGCGGACCAGGTCCGCAGTTTACCTGTTGATCGGTCACAGGTCCGCATTATCTACATAAGTCCAATTCAAATTCACAGGCAAAAAGGCGTCGATGGTCAGTTCCGTTAGCAAGGTGTCATCTGCCGTGAAAATTCACGGAAATTAAGTAGTAAATTTTCGCCATCTGCCGCAAACTTTTATGGAAACTAGCATGTGGATTGTGCTGAGTCACTTTCGCTTTCCACTGCTGTGCTCCAGCATATCCGTTTGCTGGTATGTCGTTTTCGATAAGGTTTTTCCTATTTTCCCCCAAAGGGCAGATCTCCCCGCGATCAAATATATTAGGTCTGCAGGTTAAATTATTTCCGAAAATGAACTACTACTAATGCAACTACACACAGGCGAAAGATTGTTTTTCTCCTTATTTTTGCACGGTTACTATGACTATTATTCACGCACCCATCTACATCCGCAATCTGCTTTTTACCCGTAGCCGTCAACATGACCACTGAACTCTGCCGAATTCCGCAAATTCACACAGAATTTTCTTCCACCTAGTGTAGAATGTTTCAATCACCTTCTTAAGCTCCATATCCACTGGAATAGCTTGCGCTGCCATTACGACAGATATATTACTTTTCGTTGCGAAGTTATGTAAACAACATAGACTATCTATTATTTACTTATGCGGCCGCATTATTAGTAGGGATGGGTCAATATATCGAATTACTAACACAGGCATAATATACGCTACCGGTAGTTTCGAGTTCCGATATCGATACATATTCTTCGCACGGTGTTTTCAAAATTTTGTTAAAAATTTTCAGTGTTTGTCCAAAAATTGCAACATTCGCTCCGCCTATGTTTTTAACACACGGCACTGCTGGACGCTGCAGGCTCCAATTTTTATTATTAATCAAGTTACAAGTTTCAATCAGATCTGGTCCATTCACGAGGCTCCCCACACTTCTAGTCCGCTGAAAAAAATGTCTTCTCATCTCTCAACTTATCCATGCATGCTTTGTCTCTATTTATTTTATAATTTCTCGGAGACTTGGTCTTTTTACCCATCCAAAATCCGAACAAAAAGCAAAGGTCAGTTTTAGATCGATTCGAGTCAGGCAATCTTCATTCAAGTTTATTGTAAGCGTCGTTTAAGGTACAAAAAGTGATCAGCATTGCCGCCTTACTAATATAATACCAATATAGTCTTAGCAAAAATTAAAAACCTTTTCCTTTTTCGACAAAAGTTGTGCCCATGCAAGTAGTTTTGTGATAGTTTTGAGGATTAGGATTACCCAGTTTTGAGTTGCTATGCAGACAAAAATTATGTAACAAATTATGCAACTATATATACTAATATTATTACACTGGGTTGGTTAAATACATCACTTAATGTTTATTTAGTTGTATCAATAACAAAATATTCGCTCATTTCGCCGACTACCGGCAGTATCGATTCGATATCGTATCAGAATTAGAATTTTTTAATATTTATCCATCACTAATTTGCAGGGCTTTCGTTGGGGCCCAGTCGGTGTTTCATGCGTTCTGAGCTTTGTGTTATTGTTTGAAGTTATTTTTCTGATTTTTTATTAAATTTGTTAAATTAGTGTTGACATGATATTATTATGTCGTAAATAGCAGCTAAAACTGTCATTTGGTCGGTGTATTTGGTTGTACGATACGAATCGTATGCCATATTCCTTATGTGACACCTTGGTCTGACACCCTGTCCCACTGCAGGACGGTACGAACTTGAAGTTGAACCTCGCTGATATAGTTCAAGATAATCTTTTGCAGATGCTCGACATAATGATTGCAGTAGCAGTAACCTTATCCCTGACTCTCATGCTGTAGGGACTAGTGCCATTTTTACTCCTCGCGCGGCTACGTTCCTGACGTAGCGAAGAGGAGTATATGAGATCAGTGTAATATTGAGGAGCGACCAACCGACGACCGATCTCTTCCTGGAATCTTCTAGAAGGACTTCAAACGGCCATGTCTCCATAACAGTGCTAGATAGACGCATTGTCACTGTGGACCACCCATAGGAAGTCGACCCAGGAGTCGAATGGTCACGTGACCGATGACGTCACGTGACTCCAAAAGGTCAAGGTCGTGACCCCATTATCTTTGAGGCGCCATATTCCCGTATAGTGTTGTTACGGTTTCACACTGGGCGAGATTGGTCGGTTTTGGTAAAGCCCGAGACACGAGCTGCACATCTAGTGCGTCGTACCTGAACATCGCCGACATTGTGTGTCAGCTGCTGGGCGTGTTGTGCCCACTGCCTTGGTGGCCAGCAAGCGACTTTTTTCGACAGCCGGTGACATTATAACGAAAAAATGCAACCGCCTGGAATTGTCTAAGGTCGTCAAGATCATTTTTCTGATGGAGAATCTGTCTGCTTAATAGGCCTATAGTGGATTGGACAGCGATAGGAGAGCTGCGTTAGGACTGCAACATTGTAGTATGAAGATGATTAACGTGTCTGGTTTTACTGTTTGATTGTTTGGCTTATTATATTATATTCTATACCCTATGTCACTGTTGTTTTACTGAAATACCGTTTATGAATAGATGTGACAGATGCACATTAGCAGAGGAAAACTAGCATTAAAATGTCCAAAAGAAATTATTTAGAAACGAAAATATATGATAGGTTTAATTTTAGGGCAACTATATAAAATCAAAAAACATCCAGGTAAAAATGACTGCTTAAGAAGATTAGTGCCGCCCTCATGCATGTTAGACTATCAGGACGCAGAGCGTAGGAGGCATTGAGAATTAAATTGACTGATAGTTGCTGGATAAACCTATACAGACGTTTAAGGGTACTACACAGCTTCACAGAGAGACATTTGCACTTAATTAGCTAGTTGCTTAATTAGCTAGATGCCAGCAGTTCTGTAGAGTAGACCTGTAGAGTCTGTTTTCCCCACACCACTCATTCATTCAAATCTGACAAGCCTCACCCTCCCCTCTTACGCGCATGGTATGGTGCCAACGGCTATCTGAACTTTGATCGTATAATAACGGCAAGACAAGGCGGCCAGGCGTGCAGTCGCGCCGCGATGCAGCGCTTGTCTCGCCGCTGGCACAGTCAAGACTCTAGAACTGGGCGAGTTTGAAATCGAAAAACCGAAACTGTCAATAGAGAGCCTAAAACCGCGGTTCCAATGCGGTTTGGTTTTGCTAAAAAAAAACCGTGGTTTCGGTGCCGATTTCGATAACCATAACAACACTATCCCCGTAATGGTGCCAGATAGACGCATGCATTGAGGTATAACAAGACAAACAGAACTAGCGTCATCGACCATTATTGGAAATGTTTTTCTTCTCAGTTCCTAAAATCGGGCAATATTTTATGAACTTTGGGGAGACAATTTGCAATTTAATGATTTCGACGCCAGCCACTATTAGTATAATATTAAACGGGTCTCAATTAGACACCAGGTCTCTAGTACAATCCAAAAAGAACGAAAAAGCTCTTAAAAGAATACAGAAGAAAATGATGCGCACAAGGAGTCCATTAGATTTGTAACAATCTAATAATATTTCTTGTTTTTTTTCTTTTTACTGAATGACCTATTTTGTGCTGATGTGCCGTTAAGAAACTACTCACTCACTCACTCTTTCTTCATGGTTGAATGCAAATTTGCAAACTTACAATATGTTGAAGGCTCTAGCACTTGAGTCTGGTGTGCACGGTCACTTCATCACTAGTGAACTGTCTCCTGAACTGTTACTAGTTTGATCAAGCCTGGGATTGATATCCCAGCACCACAGTTTTCTTTGCATAGCATGTTATTTGTGTTTGCAGTCGGTCTGATCTGAGTACTGACATTGATATTCTCTGTCTGAGCTTTGTTGGTGTTCACGTCATCTCTCAAGCTGGCGAACATCTTCGGACAGGGACAGATCCAAGTCGGTGGAAACCATCAGGTGTGATACTCATTATCTTACCTTTAGGCTGATGCGGGCCATCTAGTCACGTCTAGTGGAATTACTCTACTACTACAACTACAGCTGCTACTACTGCTGCTGCTGCTACCACCACCACCATCACTACTACCAATACTGTTCAGTTCAGTTCAGTTTAGTAAGAGCACTTCTATAGTGCAATTATAAACAAGTGTCACATTGCACACTGGTCAGAAAGTTTTATGAGTAATGTCCTTATCGTATAAATGTACTGGGAGGCTGTTTCACATGTGTGGTTTTTTGGTAGCAAAGCTTCTGCTGCTGAATGGGTGCGTGGAACAGTGCACGATCTGTCAGTAGATGAATGCATCCGACTTTAAGGATCTTTCGAGATCAGGTGTATGTCGTCAGCCAGATACAGGGGTGCACATAGTGGAACTGCGGCTACAGCTAAGCTGCTACTACTACTGCTACTGTTACTGCTGCGACCACCGCCATTACTATTAATACTTTGGATGTTGTAGGCTCGTCTGCCAGCCTGCCAGGCTGATGTGAGGTCGTCTGACATAGTGGAGCAATGTTCAGCTCACGAGACTTTAGTCTGGCTGCCAGAAGCTATTACTGATGGCGACCTCCTCATGTTTCTGCGAGCTGCAAGGTTGTTGGTCACTTATTTACATCATAGGTCGATCATTCAATAAATAACCACTTGAGAATGACTAGGCATTTAGAGTGTATGTCCGAAACCTAAGATAAAGGCTGAACTAAAGATATTTTCACATTTTAAAAACCTAAATCATAGAAAAACACCTGCTAAAACAGTAATGTTTTTAGCTTTCATTAGAAAGACGCAGTTGCATATAGTTGTTGCAGTGACAACGGGAGACTGTTCCATGCAGCTGGTGCAGCATTGTCCGAATGTTAGTCATGTGCATTGTGCATGGTTGTTCATATAAGAGTCTGTTCCTAGAAAGAAAGTCATGTTCATGATGTGACACTGGTGTAGTCCGGAAATGCTCTGGTTAAAAATTTAAAACCAAAAATTATAGTGCCGTAACAATGTGGTTTTTTAGCTTTTTGTGAACTCCATAATCGGTAACCTGAAATGCTCTTTTAACATTAATAGTGTTTTAGTGTCGATATTTGTTGTTGGGTCGTCTTCTGTGAGAATGAGAATGCACTTGTGAGTGAGTGAATGTGGTTGTGAGTGTGGACTTAAATGTGAATGTTTATTTCAGGAGCATGGCGGCATTCGTGGGTTGGTGCGATGGTGGATCAACAGACGATGGCTGTGCTGCAGCTTCTATGGATGAAACCACCATCAACGCCCTCCATCTGGTTTGTATTCATTGACTGTGATCTGTTATTTAGATTTTTTTATTTCTTGCTTACGGTAGTGATACTCTTACGTGTTTTGGACCTGCAGTATAAATGATAGGTGGCATTTTTTATGACTCACAGTTTAGCAGTGGCAGCCATCATTGCTGCTGCTGTGTAAAATTTAAACAACAGTTCTGAGACTTTGGGAGTCAAACTCAAGAGCTTTTGATCATGAGTCCAGCATCCTAACCGTTATGCTACAAAGCCTATGAAAACCAGTCAAGAACCTATAGATTTAGTACTGTGAAATAATGTGTAATAATGTCTGTTGTGACTTGTTTTGTCAGCTGCATGAGAACTGCTATGACACTGGCCAAGCTCTGCAGGCGCTGGTAAAAGTCATCAACCCAAAGAGTATTGACAAGCGCTGGTCTGATGATGATGCCGTAAGATTTTTTTTTCTATATTTTTGTTATAGATTTTATAATGGTTTGTAATGTCTTGTGAAGTGGAACGATGCGTAAAATACGGAATGTGTTAAGTTGTGCTTATTTTTCATAGTTTCATGTCTTCTCAGTTTATATGCAAAAAATGTTATAGATTATAGTTTATGTGTCTTCTAACTGGAGTTCTTACTGGTTTATGTGTGGTGTGTGCATATACGTACCGTTTTTCTTTGTGTGTTTAATTTTTTTACAGAAAAAGTTTGTTCGAGGTCTTGCACGGCATGGGAAGAATTTCTTCAGGATCCGTCAAGATTTGCTGTCCAACAAAGAAACGGTTTGTTTTTTTTGCTAGTCACTATTTTTCTGATTTTTCAAAAAACGGGGTCATTTTGTATTTGTTTGAAATATATTTTAAGCATTTTTTACGCAGAACACAATTTTGTTTTTATTTGTTGTCGTCATAGGCATTTGCTTTCAGTCAGCATCAGTTATGTGTCATGTTTTAGCACTGACTTTGTTGGTTGTGTGGCACAAAGGTATCTGGCCCGTGCATATAACCTAACCTGAAAGAATTACGGTATTTAATGTAGTTACAGTACATCATTATCGGAGACGGATGAACAGATGGATTACCTATAACTTCAGTACTGTTCTTAGCAATACATGCACGGGTTAAGGCAGGCACGTTTGTCAGTGTCAAGTCGCATGTTACGCTCTGTGATCTCATATGGTAGGTGATGCTCCATATCTCTTGAGATTGCTTCCCAACTTTTTTGTATTTATTTTTAGCTATCTTTAGCCAATGCTGTGTTGTGTAGGCTCAGCTTGTGGAGTATTATTACCTGTGGAAGAAGACGCCGGCTGCATCAACTAATAGGCCTCACCGTCATCGGCGTCGTCCGGCCATGAAACGCCAGGTGGAAACGCTTAGCCAACAGCCGACCAATGAAGACTGTATGTTTGTCATTTTTCGCGTTTTTTTTCTGTTGTCATTAGCTCTTTTTTAATTTTATAGTCTCAGTTTTGTCTCCCAGTTTCTTGTAATCTGTCCATTTTCAGCTGACCGTACTTAAGTGACGGTCGAGCTTTTGGCATGGTTGTAGTCTGTCTGTCTGTCACGGACATATTGTGGCTAAGCATTAGGTCATACGGGAAAACTTTCCATTAGACTTAGGCGTGCAAAATTTCAGCAATCTAGTGCAAGGGGCACATTTACAAATTGGAGGCTGAATGAATGAAGGGGGTTAGGAAATTCAGTGGAAAACTGGCCATATCTTGGAAACGGTGAGGGAAGTAGCATATGCCCTTTCAGATGAAAAGAAATCATCGACCTTGGATGACCTTAAAGGTCACTGACAATCAGTATGGTCAGTTTAATTTTTTTACATATCGCTGTTTTTTTCAATTTCATTTCAATTCCATTGACAACAGTTTGAGTTCTTTTAGTTAATCTGCAAAGCATACCTTGTATCTTAAGTGGCACAGATTTCTGTGCTTCACTCTCGTTTTGAACGTTATGTTATCGATAGTACTTTTCTGTAACACATAATTCTATGTCTAGCATGATGCATAGTGTGTGCATTGCGCTACAAGATCAAATTGCATCAGAGTCAGTCGGTTAATATTTTCAAGTGTCATTATGTCACCGTCAGCTCTATTCGGTGGACAATACAGATGTTGAACTAATGTTATTGCCATTGTTATTAGTATCACTGTTGTCATTGAATTGAGTTTAACTGTGACTGTGATTGATAAGTTGAAAGGTTGGTCAGTCGGTTGGTTACTTTATTGGTTTGTTGGTTGACTGATTACTTGATTCAATGCTTGGATGATTGAGCTATTGACCATTCAACTGTCTAAGGTTCCGTTTTTCCATTCACATTTGATGGCTGATCAAATTGATCTCCGATCAACTTTGGTATTGATCGGAGATCATCTCAATGGCTGTTTTTTCATCTTCAATTAGCGACTGATCGTCCATCAGATCTCCCATCAAGTTGATGGCCGATTATTGGCCGATCAAGTCAGATAATTGACGATTAAACATGGCCGATGTGCAGTTTGTTGTTGTTTGCACCAAAAACATCCCTTCACTTTGCCAGTCAGAACAGCTGTTTTTGCATTAAAATGAGATTCCAGTTATTACGATCAATCACTACTAATTAGGGATGTCAGTTTATAGCAGAGAATTTTCTCAAAATATGCGGAAAATATGCATAATTTGGCAAAATATGCATATTTCCAGCATATGCAATTCGAGTGAGTGACAGAGAATCATAATTATGATCATTAATAGGCTTATTATGCACAGCTTTGACATTTGAAACTTCAATCTATTTAATGTCTAATTGTAAATACCGGTAATCGTCTGCCACCAAAAATATTTAACAGTCTTATAACAACGTTGGACAAGGAAATGCGGAAATATGCGTCATATATGCAAATATATATGAATTTTTGCATAAGCGGCATAACTTTCGCATGTGCGATTCTGAAAATGCCATTATATGCGGACAAATATGCAATATGCAGGTTTTGGCAAAATATGTGACGCATATTGATCACATATTAACACATAACCGGCATCCCCAACTAATCGATTTATAGTGTGTAGTGTTTGGTGAGGAAATAAAATGGAATATAGACGCTCCCTTATTGTAAAATGATAGATCGTTTTCGATAGCAGATGACTTGTTGCTGTGTGGTTGCTATGACGACGTTTACTGGCTAGCGTCCACTCACAATGCATGCTGGGTAATTTAGCACAACGCTGCAAATCGAGGTCACTGTCAGCCAATCAGATTGGCATAAAGTAGGCTCAGTTGATCGTAAATCAACAAATCATAGATCACATAATTGGAGATCTAAAATGTATGGAAAAACAAAACAAAGTTGATCGACGATAAGTTCTGAACATCAAGTTGATCGGAGATCAGTAAATCGGAGATAATCGGAGCTTGACTGATAAGCCTGTTGTGTGCAGTGGATGATGGAAGTTCAGCAAGTGAAGTCTCTGACAATGAGACCGATGATGAAAGTGAACCTCTAACCACCAACGTCTGCTCTGACTGCACCACTAACAGTCCGTATTTTTACATTGTTGTCAGTAGTATTAGCAGGGCTTGAAATGGGCTAGTATGGTAGCATACAACATTTGGCTCACTGGTGATAATGATATGCCTTGGCCTTGACCTCAAAACTTTTGTCTCTTATGGTGTTTGTGTGATACCACTTTTTATGTCACTGTAACTGTGCAGGTTTAACTTTGTGAATTTGCAACACCGCATTTTTCATTTGGTGTGGATAGGTTATACTTGCTTGCAGACATACTTGCTTAGTTACTTATAGACTTTGGGATGACTGTCTGGAGGATAACAGGGAAGATTATTAGAACTACCATTATGTTAATTACATATGCACGCATACAATAGAGTTCTTACAATTTTAGGTTAAGCTCATTTTTGTGTTTTGTGTTTCTGTAAAGGTTAAACTTTGTGTTTATTGTAAAGTTTAAACTTACTGTTCCATTATTATGTGTTTGTGTGCATTTTGCCTGAAAAGGCCATCCCCGAAATGACCTATACTGTGTCGGGCAGGATGTTAAACCCTACTCACTCACTCACTCACTTATAGACTTTGGCATTGGTTTTAAAAGCCACTTGCCTGGTCATGGTCTTGATCTTGGCCTTGAAGATCACTGGCTTTGGCATTGGCATTGGCATTGGCCTTGAAAACGCTGGCCTCTATTTCATCCCTGGCTATAGTAGACCACGGCCTAATTTACAAAACATCGTAAAACGTTCATAACATTTTCGTAAAATCGTCACATCTTCCTCGTATTTTTGTCATAAGTCAACAACTTGCGATGTCTTAAGATTGTCGTAGAAACTTCATATTTGGATTTTGACAGCTGATTTTACGACTTTGTATCTCTTGCAATTCTCTCGTAACTCTAAAATTAGTCAGCTAATCAGCCACCATTATGTTGACCTCAACCAATCGTGACACATTGTCACTGAGCCAGGCAGCACACAGCGCTGCATGCTGATCATCTGCTTTCGTTGTTGTTAACGGTTACTGATGTAAACAACAGGAAATGAACTGACTTTGCGGCGATTTCGCTGCCTGAAGTTACCGCAAACGAAATTTATATGTATTATAGCATTATGTGAAAAGTATATACTAATGAAAAATTGAAATAATTACTGCATGCATACGGCTAATAGGCTGTCATACAGCATGTTTTCTCGTTACTTTCTTGTGCTGTTTTGTTGTAAATTGCTTTTTATTGTAAATATGTCATAAATTTTCCATATGTCGAAACATTGTTGTAAATTCTTTAAATTTGGCCTCATAAGGGTGTGGAAATATGGTACGTAAGACCTAGTCTACTTGTGTGGGACTAGGCTGTAGGCTGGTTAATGTGGGAAGCTCATGTATGTAAGTGTATGATGTGTGCACACTGTGTCAGGTTCGGCTGTGTGGTATGAGCGAAGCAGCGATGGTCAGATCATCTGTGCAAACTGCGTGCGCAAGTACAACAGCGGCGTTGGTGCGGTGGCAGTAGTGCCAGAAGGCACTGGTGGAGAACCACCTCCGTTCATGTTCCGGCCTGTAAAAGAGGAGCAAGATTGGAAACACGTAGGCCTACGAGTCATTATGTACCATATAGAACAGTAGTGCACAACTGTTTTAGCTTTGGACCACATTTTTAACATGGTTTTGAGATCCTCATAAGCCAGAACAATGCAAAATGTTATGATCATTAATGACGTAAAACAACATTCGTGTCATGTATATTGCATTATAGATTTTATGAAGCTTAGCAGTGTGTTCCTACCTGAAATTGAAGGTACCTGGCACAATGTCATTTGAGGCATTTCCAGAAAGCATGTGAATAGCACATTGAATGATCAGTTTTTGAAGCAAATAAATTCATCTTGTTTTGATGTTTTTTCTCTTGGGCATTTTTGGCCAGGTAACAGCCCATTGCTTGCCAGATGTGGTCCATGGGTCACTGGAGATGATAGTGTAACTTCTGACTAGAAATCTCCATAGATCTCTGTAGCCTTAAATTTAGGATACCGTAAGATATGAGATATTTGTTAGAAACATAGCAAACTGGTAGCGTTCAGACATCTCAAACCTCTACCGACAATAGTGCTGCCACCACCTGGCCAATGCAACAGAGACTCAATAGTCAATACAACTGCTGTACCTCATAAAAAGTGGAGCATGTATGCTATGCTTTACGTAGATTGAGCAGTCTTATAGTCTCTGAAACAATTAGCCTCATTTAGTTGCCACTTAAATGCAACCATGTTTTTTTGGCCATGCAGAACTTCTGAATAATTTCATCGGAGTCTGTGTTTATAACTTTACGAATAATCGAGCTGCATTTGTACGATGCTGCAGGGGTCGAAAGGAATAGCGTATACAGAGGGTGGTCGATACAACGCAGGCAGCATAGCTTCAAGTAGCGAACAGCAGATGGTAGCAAGTGATGGTGGCATCTGCCAGGCATCGAGAACATCGAGATCCTCGGCCAGTGTGGACAGTACTTCTTCATCCACCACCAGCTCGGAGGATGTCAGTCCACCGCAGCTAGTTGCCAAGGACGACCCTGACATCTCGGTCTGATCTTTCATTCATGCTAACCAACCATAATTCGTTGAAAGTTTTCTTATCGTTATTTTTTGAAGACTGAGTGGAAAGTCCTTGATAACAGAACAGGTCCTTAGAAGTTTGGAATATCAAGTCTTGAAATTTTTTGAATTTTAGTACTAGTAGATTGCAATCATCATTACCGGTTACCACAGTGTGAAAATTTTGCTCTCAGTGCTTAACTCCCCAATGCAATGCACATTAGATTCCTTTTGTTTTTTTCAAGCTGCGTGGCATGGACGTTGTATGATAGTTGGCAGAATGTGAAAAATTTTATTGGACCATTACCTGCGGTGTAACTGGTTAGTACGTGATAGGAGTCGAATCCACAAGCTTATGATCGTAAGCCCTACATCTTAATCATAATACCGCCAAGCCTTGCTTCATAGCTTTGAGATAGGTTACCAGCAGAAGCTATTAAGACAACTTTCAGTTAATCTTTTACTGGTAATGCTGTATGTACCAGGTGCCAGTGAAATCAAGTCCGTACGGTCCATGCAGTGAAGTGAATGCAGCTTTTCCATCAGATGCAGCTGAGACACAGCATCGCCCAAGTCCAGTCAGTCACTACTCGGTTTTCGTTTGCTTTATTACTCTATCATTCCCTTTACGCAATCATTTTTACACACGAGAGCTAGCATAGCTAGCTATAGCACGTATTAGCTATGGTAATTCTGTCTTGGTATCTTGGTGTCTATCTGTCTTGGTGTCACGTCCCGGTACCGTTCCAAGACCTGGTGAGATAGAGACTTCAGTTTTTCACCATATGATAGCTTAGAGTATCTTGTATTCTGTGACAAAATTTCATGCCGCTGGGTTTAGGGGGTCTCCACAAACATGGAAAAAGAGGAGCACCCACCCTAAAAAGACATTATTTTGCCGCTATTGGCTTGTCTGCCATGAAAATAGTTGCAGATAGGCACAGACATGCTGCTTATCATAACAAGCATTGGTAACAAGCTTTTTAGAAATGTCAAGATCGATGACTTTGAATGACCTTGAACCCTCAAAATAAGGAGTTATAGTGAATTTTTCATGAGTTCGGACTGCAACATGTCGCTCATTTCAAGAGTGAATTGCGCCGAAATGGCGGGAGATAGACCAGAAATTCTAACCCAGTATGTACTTGTTCGTCGTTCATCATTGCACTGAAGGGTAGTTTGCTTGGTTTGTTGTGCAGATGCATTCAGAGATAGAGCAAGGTTTCATTTGTGAAAATGCCAGTGAACGATCAGTTGGCCAAGCAGTTGATGCAATCACCCCTAAACAGGAGTTGTCATCTGGCGAAGCATGGCAGTACCTTGACGCTAAGGATGGCACATTGTCATCGAATGCCAGCATTTCAGACATCTTTAGGCAACATGGATTTTCTGGCAAATCTGCAGGGCCACTTTCCCAGGATCCCATGTCGTGGTATTCGTTTGATGCATTCGGGAGGCTGAATGCCACTTTCGGTGTGGAATTGCCATCGGACAAGGTGGAAAATCCGATGCACTCGATGGTGAAGGCTGAGCCACAGTTGGTGGATCGGCGGATGGAATTTGGTGATTCCAGCAGCGGCAGTGGTGTTGCTGGACACTGGGCTGTGAACAAGTTCTGTGCAAGTATTGATGGGGGTAAAGGCAGTGGTGGCACCCCTGCAGATCAAAATCCGCGATCTCCAAGGATTATCGCTAGCGTCACTCCCACGCAATTTGCATCCAGTGTGGAATCTGCAGTTCCAGCTGACAGCCACAGTGCCGAGATACCCACGTCCCATTTTTCACCACCTCCACTGGTCCCATTCCAGTCATTGGCATCCACTGTTAGTCATGTTCTAGCACCATTCAGTGGCAGTCATATGCCAAATGCCACCACCAATGGTCTGGAAGTCCTTGGTCTGAGGAGGAGACCTGCAAGTCTAGCAGTTCGAGAGTTGAGGTCACCTGCGGATGAACTTATGTTGGAATCAGAACCAGAGGAACTCGACGATGGTCATTTCAGTCCACCTCCGCAGCGTATCTATGAGGAAGACCATCGCAGTGCATCTGCTATGTGAGTGTTTGTGTAAACACATCTGATATTTCATTTATAGTAATTTGTGAATGTATTAACACTTTGCATTGGGTAGGCCAAAAAAGCGAGACCATTCTGTTTTCCAGCTGGTAACTGCGGCAATATTAATTAGGTTGGCACTGATTTTGTCACATATTTGGCTTTATATCAGTGATGCCACTGTTTAGTCTGGCTGATGGATAAAGACAGTAGTGAAAACAGAATTCCAAACAACGTTCGATGCTCTAGCCTTAACATACTTGATCTAACATGAACTGTATTTGCACAGATTTGTGCATCGTTGGAAGCCAGCCTACCTACCACAGCCACATTAGGTCTTTACTCCATAGCCTGTAAGTTACTGCTCATCTCCTATTCCCCTGCAGGTAGGAGGCTGAGTTGAGAACTGTGTCTGTGCAGATTTGGGCATTGATAGAAGCGTGGCTAAAAAAATTGTTTGCGTACCAACCTGGAGTTTTTTTCTATCAGTTGTCTCTACAGGCTAGTGGTCTTGAATGTTGTTGTTGTTGTTGCTGCTGCTGCTGTGATTGCTCAACAGCTCTTCTTCGATACAAAGAAGAGTGAGGGAGGAGGAAATGGAGTCATTTGCAGAGCTCCGTTGTGCCAGATGGACTGTCGTCAAGTAGAGACATCAACATTTAAAGCATGTAGATGATCTTTCAGCGATGCACGAACTACCGTGTAGTTTGATGTGACAACTCTGACATAACATGAGCTGTGTTTGTGCAGATTTGTGCGTCGTTGGAAGCGTGGTTACAACACTTGTTCACGCACAGACCTCGAGTTTGTCCCGGTCGTCTTCTCGCGCCGCCCACAAGATGACCACCTGCTGTCAACCACTACCACGACAGTCAAGTCCTGCCAGTCTTCCATCATGTCCACCTCCACCAGCGGACACAGTCACACGGGTAGTGGTGTACACAGTGGCAGTGGTGGTGGTCATATTCACGGCAGCAGTGGTGGTGGACCAGCTATGTCGTCTACTATTGGATCGTCAGTGTCTGTCGTCAGGGATTCACGTCGGCTTGATCTCGGCAAGTCGCGTGGCAGTGATGGCTACTTGGAGGCAAGTTATGTGTTGTTATGAGTTTTTTTTGTGTAACCAAAAGTCAGCTACCCTCTGGAAGTGATTTACATGTAATTCAGTTTGTATGAAGTTTTATATATTGGCTTTCCACTTCACTTTTTAATTGCATTTTTTGTGGTCGTTTTTGATTTCTATGTTAGCCGTTTTTGTCATGTCAAAAATTTGTGGGTTGAGTTGGTCATGGTCAGTGGGTCATATTTGTGGGTTCTTTTGTACTTAGGTCAGGCCTTTTTGACTTTCATTTGGGCCATTTTGTACATGTCTAAAAATTTCTAGGTTGTTTTGGTCTGGGCTGTTTTTGGTTTGAGCCATGTGATGTACACTGATTTGTCTGGTTTACTAATATATAGCTCAGAGTCTCAAAAATTTAACTGTGGTAAAACATTTCGTTCTTAATGGAACAAGAAACTGAAATTTTTATTCATTTTTTTTATTTATTTATTTATCCACGCATTTATCGAGTAAAACCCATTGGCTTTGGTGGTACATGCCCAAAACTGCTGAAGCCTAATTTACAAAGCTTTCTGTGTCATTTCTAGACAAAACTTTTGTAAAAAGTCTGATGTAGAAATAGCCTAAGAAGAAAGCATGGTTTGCAAAAATACTCAGGAAAACCTGGGAGCAACTAATGCACAAAACTTGGGGCAGTGCTGAGGTGACTTGGGAAAACCTCGAAATAACATAGGAAATAAAAAATTTTAGTAAGTTTTGTATATTAGGCTCGTGATTTGGCATGTTCAGTGGCCCTTGGCTGAAAGAGTGTGTGCACTGCTGTTGCAGAAAAAGCCGAGTGGATTGGTGGAGAATCGTTCATCAGATGCTCAAATCACGAGCTCGTTGATGGGCGGTGCACATCATCTGCCAATGTTTGGAGGTGGCGGAGGTCCACCGTCATCGGTGGTGGTTGATCGTGCCACGCCTCGAGGTGGTCCCATGTCCCACCATGGTGGTCACGATCCCACCCCTGCTCTTAGACAACTCTCGGAGTATGCTCGGCCTCACATTGGTCAGTATGTACTAGTTTGA